>Ga0310695_10001669_pt1 | contig 50965 bp, 86 predicted proteins | sample RumenRJG_04DNA_FD_203882 | JGI IMG/M metagenome (GOLD analysis project Ga0310695, IMG submission 203882) | Bovine rumen microbial communities from Lethbridge, Alberta, Canada - RJG_04 (v2) (version 2) | ecosystem: Host-associated > Mammals > Digestive system > Stomach > Rumen | place: Canada... | reverse complement strand
ATACCCATTTGATGAAAATGTAAAGGTAGTCAGACCAAAAAAATTAGATCAAATGCTTGATTTTGCAAGGATTCTTTCTGCTGAAATTCCTCATTTAAGGACAGATTTTTATTATGTAGACGAAAAAATTTATTTTGGAGAGCTTACTTTTTTCCATGGATCTGGTTTTGCAAGATTTGAACCTGATTCATTTGATAGGCAATTAGGTGAAAAAATAGTGTTGCCGACAGAAAATAATTGAAGGGATATTGCTTATGCGTAAAAAAAGGCTGTTTTTTAATACCTTTTCTTCACTTCTTTATGAGTTTACCGTGATAGTATGCGGTTTCATTTTACCAAGGCTGATTTTGCAAAGTTTTGGATCAGAGGTAAATGGTCTTGTAAACTCAATTATGCAGTTTCTGGCTATTATAGGTTTCCTTGAATTGGGAGTCGGTTCGGTTGTTCAGTCTTCATTGTATAAACCACTTTCCGATAAGGATAATAAAAAGATCAGTGAAATCGTTGTATCTGCAAATAAATTTTTTAAAAGAATTGCGGAAATACTGTTGGTATATATCGTTTTTTTGGTGGGAGTTTATCCATTTATTGCTCATCAGAATTTTGGATGGGTATATACAGCTGCACTGATAGCAGCCATAAGTATCAGTTCCTTTGCACAGTATTATTTTGGTGTGGTAGACAGATTGCTCCTGACAGCCGATCAAAGAGGATATATACAATATAATGCACAAACAATTACTTTAATTCTCAATACGGCAGCCTGTGCAGTATTGATTAGTTTCGGAGCAAGTATTCATATTGTTAAACTGACTACATCAATTATATATCTTGCCCGGCCTTTGTTTTTGAGATGGTATGTAAACAAACACTATGCTCTCAACAGAAAAATAACATACAAGGAAGAACCTATCAAACAAAAATGGAATGGTATTGCCCAACATATTGCGGCTGTCGTTCTGGATCAGACGGATAATATTGTTCTTACTGTTTTCTCAACGCTATCCAATGTTTCAATTTATTCGGTGTATTTTTTAGTTGTAAATGGTGTGAAACAGTTGTTCCTTTCCATGACTAATGGTATTAAGGCTTTGATTGGTGAGCTTTGGGCAAAACAAGAATTAGAAAATCTCGAAAAAACCTTTGGCTGGTTTGAATGGATTATGCATACGGGGACAATATATGTGTTTGGTTGTACAAGTGTTTTGATTGTACCGTTTGTATCGGTCTATACAAACGGTATCAATGATACAAATTATATTCAGCCTCTGTTTGCAGCACTGATCACCGCAGCTAATGCAGTTCATTGTCTGAGATTGCCTTATAATGTTATGATCCTTGCGGCAGGTCATTATAAACAAACACAAATCTCTTATATTGTTGCTGTTATACTGAATATTGTTTTGTCTATTGTATTGGTGGTATTCTATGGTTTGATAGGTGTTGCAATTGGGACTCTGTGTGCGATGGCATATCAGACCATCTGGATGGCAATATATAATTCAAAAAATTTTCTCAAAAGACCATTCCGTATTTTTGTTAAACAAATGATCGTGGACATTATCAGTGCAGTTTTAGGAATTCTGGCAACATTTTGGATTTGTCTTGATACGATCGGCTATTGGTCGTGGATAGTTATGGCATTAAAAGTTGCTGTAATTTGGTTTATAGTGATTATTTTTACCAATTCAATTTTTTATAGAAGTAAAGTAAAAGTTTTTCTTAATAATGTTCGTAATAAAATTAAAAAATAGCAAGCAAAATGCCGGTGGATCACGATATCATGTTCCATCGGCATTTTTCAATATTAAAAGCTGTGTATCAGAAAACAATATTATGAATAACCTATATTTTTGAAGTCATTTGGATGATGGCGAATAATCCAGTCAACATATTTGCTTATTGTCTGTGCTGTTCTTACATATCCAAGTACGTTTTCATGAAATCCGTTAAAATAGGTGTTCTGGAAATCATCATCATAAGCAACGTCATAATTGTAAAGATCAAGATAGTAACAAGACGGGAAATAATTAGCCATATCTTCAATAGCATCTCTGAAATCACGAAATCTTCGTCCCCATACGGTCATTTTGTTGTGATTTGGCAAACCGACAAGAAAAATCTTCGCATCAGGTCGAAGACTCAGAATCAACTTTATAATTCTGGAGTAATTGCCATAAAAAGAAGTGCTTGCAGAGTCTTCTATGTCTGCACTGGTGCCAACAGATATGTTTGTATCTGCAATATCATTTACACCTAATGCAATAAAATATGCATCACACAGATAGTTGCTTCCATTTTCACGAAGGTTCCGGACGTTTTGATTTGATGTACTCCAGAAAGTATTAGCTTTCAATCCGCCCACAGAGAAATTATAGGCAGTATTGCCGCACATTTTTGCTATATACTGTATCCATGAATACTCGTAATGATCAGTACCGATAACATTATTGTTAGCATCTCTTGACTCCAGACAGCCACTTGAAAGACTGTCACCGATTACACCGATTTTTTTGAAAACAGAACATAATCCCCCGATGATAGAAGTATCTCGCAACGGCACATCATCATTCTCCAGATAGTTTTTTATCATTCCGTCAAGCTCATCTTCAGGAAGAAATTGATTTGTCAGTTCTGCCACTGGTTGCATTAACCAATCCTTGTTGATGTGTTTGCCGAAGGGAACATATTCTAATGTTTGGTATTGTGGAACATTGTCATAGTCAATGACAGCCATAGGATACAGTACAGATACAGGGAATACTAATCTTATATATTTTACATTATCATCAGCAATACCCCATGTATACAAATCATCCTCATTATAATTCCAAATTCTGATAAAGGTTTTGTTGCTGTCATACTGAGCAAGTTTAACATATCCGCTTATGTTTTTGGTAATGTAAGCAGGTACATTGTCTACTGCAATATAATCAGTTCTGACATACTCAGAGTAAGTTGTTTCCTCACCTGCATTAGATATGCTTCCTGTTTCGCACGTTTCGAGATTGATTATATTGTTGCTGATGTTAAAAACATTCTGAATAATATTATCTATTTTTCCGAATTGTTTTCTGACAGCCTTGCCTGCGGTGGTATAAGTCACTCCATCTGCACCTGTGCGAATATCAACAAGCTCGGTGTTGCCCTCTGTATCGTTGTTGTGGGCGATAATATTATCCACTCTCGCCCCCAACGCTCGTATGTCTGCACGGGCTTTTTTGTCCGCTCTCCTATTTGTAATATCGAAAAAATCACTCATATATCCCACTCCGTCCATGTATCAAGGGTACTGTTATAGACAAATGCCCTTTGCGTGTCGTCCACGATAGCAACATCGCCCGACTGAAAATAAAATTCCGCTCCGTATGTAGCGATATTTGCCCTTGTCAAAACGCTGTTCAGCTTATCCACATCAGCACCGACTAAATGCAGATGTTCTTTGTAACGGTCAAATGCGATACTTCCAACGTCTGGAACGTTGTTTTCGTTAAAATTCATGTTCAAAATGTTTATCATACTTTTCACCTCATCATGCGTTTTCAAGTGCGGTCAATCGTGTTTTTATGCTGTCGAGTTGGTCACGGAGATATGCACACTCCATAGCTAAACACTCATTGTAGCGTACCCCGTAATCGGTCGTATTACCGTTGGTGTTAGCCCAGTACAAACCGTAATTGCTTGCATTTAACCCCTGTGCTGTAAAAGCGTCCGAAATATCCTGTGCGGAAAGTCCGATGTGTTTTTTTGAGTTTGTATCAAGAAATTTAAAAATTTTATACTTTACGTTTCCCCATGCTGTCAACAGATTTTCGGCTTCCGTTGGTGTGTCACCTGCCGTTGATGGTCTTACAACGCTTGATGTATCACGGTATTTTTCGCTGTCGGCAATGTTTATAGCACCCTTACGGACAAAAGCGTTATCCCAAAAGTAATTTTGTGAGCCTAAATTTGCCATTGCTGACGGATAAAAACCATTATTCGACATAGTAAAATCAAGCGTTTCGGCTTCGCTGTCGGAAAAATTTCTTGATGTAATAAACTTTATAGCACCGTCAGAAGATACATTCAGACTGTTTGTTGACGACAAATAGCCTATCCTTGCCCTTGTCGTATCTGTCGGACGTTCGAGAGGAATTGAGTTGTTGTAAAAATCACTGTCTGAGCCTATTTTGAAATCAAGGTAAGGAGTGCCGTGAGCGGTCTGTGTCTGGTCGTTGCCGTCTTTGTAAGTATATGTATCTACACACGAAATCGCAAAAGGCATACTGCCGTTTGAATTTAAAAACTTGAATGCAGGTGCTTCAAACAAGGCTGAACCTCTGCTGTGAAGTATTCTTCCCGAATATCCATGTTTCAGCAGATAAAAACCGTAATTTTTGCCCTCCGAATTGCTCCAGCTTGAAGTATTGATACCCACCGTTTCGGTGCTGTTTCCGTCCGTGGTATAGCCCGAAAGCACGTCACCTTTTGCATTGGTAACTTTAACGATATGACGAACCGCCATAGATGAACCGCCTATTGTGATTCCGTTTAAAAAGCCGTTGTGCATAGTAACTCTTTTTACAGCATTACTGTCTGAAGTCGTTTTACCGTTGGCATCTATCGGAACTGTAACGGTAAAACCATTTATCAAAATACCGTCTGTGGCAGGTCTTCTGCCTCCTCCCACGCAGTGATAACCGTTTATCCACGTGCGGTGTCTGTGAAAGTCGTCATTTGAAGCATATCCCTCTGTGCCAAGTATGCCGTCTTCTTCCGCTGCATTTAAAGTATAAGTTTCAAGCCCTATCGAGTAACTTGCACTGTGCCGCCCTTGACTGTAATTTGAACGTCTTGTCACCATAAATCCGCCTGCACATGATTTGCTTGAACCTAATCCCGTTTCGCCTTTTGTGTCGTCTTCTTCGATACCAAGTTCTTCATCAGTGTATGCAACATCTTCTATTCTTCCGATAACCGCTGCCATACCTACATTTCCACGAAATTTATTGTAACAGGTCGCACCCATTGCGGTAAAATTCGGTGTGTGATGGTCATCACTTGCCATGACCGAACCGTCACCTATCAATTCATGATAAGCATTGCACATTCTCGTAAAATTATGTCCCACGTTATCGCTGTAATCAACGACCGTCTGCGTTGCCATAAACGGTGAAACTTCCTTATTGTTAAAGTTTTCAACAAGGTCTCTTTTATGCATGATGATGGTATCATCAAATTTGTCACCGCCATGCACCTGTCCCCACCAGCCAAGAGTATCGTCAAACTCGCCGTTTACGGTTATAGCGTTAGTTGACAATCCGTTAAGCGTTGTCTCTAAATCTTCGAGTTTTCCCATTACTTCCGCATAGGCTTCGCTTTCGCTTGTACCAACTTCAATAACACCTGTGATTTCAATTTCTGGCATTTTTATTCATCTCCTTTAAAAGTCACGGAATTTCTAATGATAAAATACTGTGACTTGACTATTGTATGACACGAACCGTTTGCAAGCTGTACGCTGCAATCATAGAAATATCGTTTTGGTGTGATATTTGTATCTTCGGGAGTTAATACAAGCGGATATTTGCCGTTCAACTCATTTGCAGATGTCAGTTTTTTAAAAATAACATAATCACCGCCAAATTCGGGACGTACACCAAAACGGATTTTATCACCTGTTTGCAGTGTGTACGGTGTACCGTTCACGGTTTTTAGTGATATGTTCATGTACAGTGTTCTGCCCTGTTGTACTTCAAGTATCATCTTTTGTCACCTCATCGGGTGCTTTCGTTTTCAGCATTTCACTTAATTTATTAACAATGTGATTATATACAGGTACTTCCTCACCATTTAAAGTAGTACGTTTCATAAAAATCAGAATGTTGTGTATATCGTTTTTATCAAGCATTAAAAATCCTCCTTATGTCCTTGCAAGCACATAATATGTAGTGCCGTTTATCGTAACCGCCTGTTCAGAATATTGATTGTTTCCAATTTTTAAAGTATCTGTTATCAATATAGCGTCCGTTTTCAGCAACGAGCGGTTGTTTGTGTCAACGAAAAAACTTCCTATCTCTGAACCATTGTTTTCAAGCGAAAAGTTACTTACAATCGGGGTGTCAACATACAATCTATTGTTGCTGTTTTTCATGATTGTTATATCATCGACAACAATCTTATCAGCATATACATCATCTGTAACAACCCTGTCGCTTTCAATGCGTCCTTTGTTATTTCCGTCTATGTAAAATTTTATTTTTTCGCTGTTCCGCTGACCTATATATGCTTTATTTGCCGTAAGTATGCCGTTTCCATTTTCGCCAATAAACATAGATGTTAATACATCGTTGTTCGGAGAATAAAATGTCAATCCACCTGTCCACCATTCGGAGCGATAGTCTTCAAGCATATTCATTGTCACTCTGCCGTTTAACATATTGATAGACATATTACCATTAACGTCTTGAACAGTACCTGCCTTTATCAAATCGGCATTTAGCTTCCCTGTGGTTATCATGCTCGCATTTATACGTCCGTCATCTGTCAGTGCTATATCATCAAAACTGCCGTTATATCCGTTGTGACTATGCCCTAAACCGCCTTTGTTAAATCTCCACACGTTTACCGCTGTCGTTTTGTCGGGTTTGTCCATTATCAGTATTTCTTCGGGATAGCCTGTTTCGTTGTTTTGATTTATGACTACATAACCGCCTAAACCGCCCGTTATCCTTTCGGTTGCGTGTGCAATAGCCTTTTCAGTCAGTGACGGCTGATTTCGTATAAAATCTGACATGACTTTAAACCCCGAGTTCACTTTGTTCAAAGTAGTTGCAAAATTACTTTTTGCCTGTCCGAGTTCTATTTCGGTGTATCTCTCATTCAAAACGTCATAAGTTGTTTTTATGACTTTTGCCTTGACCGACACTCCCAATGCAGGATATTTCACGGTGACAATATCGCCCAACTTCACACGCTCAAGCAATGATATTGTTTCATACTCTTTCGACTGCCACAACTGCACAAATGACACCTTGATGTTTTGTTTGATTTGGTCAATGTCGTTATTGTTTATGTAAGCATTGGCATATTGTCTTAAAAGTTCGCTTGTTATGCGTGTTTCACTGTCGAATTTATCTGACAGGTCAAGCGGTAATGTTCTCGGCTCTCCGTAATTCGACCTTGACGGCAACTCAATGACTTTTTCGGGTAGTTCATAATAATCTCCGTCTTCGTCCGTTGCATACGGATATACACTTGTGTACACGTCTGCTATGCTTGTATCGGCTGTTATATCCGTAAGATTTTTGCCGTATTGGATAGTAACACCGTTATCTTGCCCCCTGCTGTTGTAGTGCTTGATAGTAAAATTATCAAACTCAAACTCACCCTTGAAGTTGTCAAGCACACTGCCCTCCATACCGCCCAGACATTTTCGGGCTGATACGGGGATTTTTAAATCAAACTTGCTTCGGGTGTTTGAATAGCTAACCGCTGTAAATCGGTGTGCATAATAGCAGTGGTCAAGTATAGCGTTCAGTACCGTTGTGGCATTTGTCGTTGAGAGTGTAAACGGTGTAACGGTGTTTCCGTTCAAATCGTAAGAGATGTGCTGACAATAAATCTTGACAATTCCGTTTATCGGTTTTGATATGCGGTATATCTTAAATAATTGTGGTGTAGCAGTTTCATTCGGTTTTACTTTGATTATCCTGTCGGGAACGATTTCTTTGTAAAAATTGCCCGTTATCGGATAGCTGAACTCACATTCAAAAATGCCGTTTAATTCCTCTGTTGATGTGCATTTTGTGCAGTCTTTCAACCACCCAATGCCGTTCTTTGTGAAGTTTGTTTCTGAACTGTTATATAAAATCGGTATCATCTTGTCCTCCACCTCGGTGTTATCTCGATTTTAGACACGTTACCCGCCCACGATATTGTATTATTTCCAGGCGACAAAACAGGAAATGAGTTTGCTTGATAATCATTATTTTTATTTGTCATTTGCTTATAAACGTTCATGCTATCACTGTCACATTCAACAAAACCAGTGACATTCAAGAAATTGTACTGCCCCCCTCCTATGTGGAGGTATATATCGCCGTTACCGTAAATCTTGATGTACGGCAAACTGTCGTACATTTCGGGATTGTATAAAACGGTATTTTTTGCTGTTATCGTTTGCTTTTCATCTCCGTCAATTCGGTATAAAAACGGCTTGCAGTTAAAGGTCAACGAGAATTGTCCGACAGACCAATGCTCGCCATTATCGATTTCAAGCCCCTCTATCAGACACGCTTTACGATAGTATTCGGGTGTATAACTGTCGTACAGATTGTAATATTTGCCGTCCTCGACAAGCACACGTTTCATATCTTCAAGCGAGTAAAAGAAATTCTCGTTTTCAGAAATCTCGCTGAATTGTGTAGCGAAAAGCGACAATTCATACTCGATTTTTTTATTTTTATGTTTTTTATTATCAATGACAATATCGCCGTCACGTCCGGGCACTGAAATGAAAGATATGTCACGCTCTGAACGGTCAAAAGTGTTTTTCTTTCTGACAAGAACATTGTGGTCACGACTATCAAAGCTCTTGAATACAAGCCAATTTATCGTACTCATGCGAACACAACTCCTCTCCGTGACATTTTTTCGGTGAATATCTGCATTAACAGGTCTGCGTTATCTTCCATATCCTCTCTGTTTCCGCTGACATTATCAATATTAAAATTAAAAATGTATGTTGCACTGTTACCCGATTTTTCGCTGATTTTGTCTGCTACTCTGTCAATCCATTGTGTATTTTGAGATAACGGCACGACAGCTTCATCTCCGTCACCCTCCAAATATCCGACTTGACCTTTTTTCAAAACGCCGCCCTGTGCAAGCCTCGGAAGTGTGACTGTTGGGATTGCGGAAATGCTAACACCAGGCAAATTATTTATCAAATCTATTGCACCGTTTACAGCATTCGGAATAAGGTTTAATGCACCCTCAACCGTCCATATAACCGCATTGATAGCCGTCTTAAACGCTCCGCCTATTGCTTCTGCCACCTTCGTACCGATAGTTGAAAACGTTGAAACAATACCGTCCCAAAGTCCACCGAAAAATTCACCGACTTTTGAAAATACACCTGTTATATCATTCCATATTTTTTTAGCACCTTCGACTATTCTGTCTATTAGCCACTGAAAACCACCAACAACGCCATTCCACAAATCAGAAAACCAACGTCCGATAGCTTGTAAGCCCTCTTGATACCGCTCGCACAAAAACTCAAATCCCCATACCAGCTTGTCCCAGTATGTAATAACCTCGACAATTACAGCAATTAACGCTACAACACCTGCAATTATAATTCCGACAGGATTTGCCGCCCATATTGCGTTTAATATGCCCCCACTTGTCGCAACTGCTTGCTGCACTGCGTTTACTATCGTCATGACAGTGTGATATGCTTTAATGCCTGCGGTAAGGCTTGCTATTAAAGTTATAATTGATGTCAACGTTGCAACCGCTGTTTTATTTTTGCCTATATCATCAAGTGTTTTTGCAAGACCAGATAAAAACTCGGAAAAAGCACCACCGTAAAAATCGACAATGTGGACTAAAAAATTATCCCATATAGACTTTAACGCCGCCCCCACGCTTTCGCCGATTGAAGCAATTAGTGTAAACGCCGATTTAATCACATCAAAAACAGGCTCTAAAACAGGAAATTGGTCTTGCAAGGCATTTACCAAGCTGTCAAAAATCTGTCCGACTGCATCAACCAAAAGGGGTAAATTTTCAATAATGCTTGAAATTATGGCACTGAATAACTGCACACCTATATCAACAAATTGAGGAATGTTTTTGATTATTTCAGCAGTTACCTTTTTGATAAGTTCTTTCAGCACACTTATCATTTCTTTGGTATTGCCTGTTCTTATCTTTTGCGTTAAATCACTCAAAGAATTTGCACCAAGTTTGACAAATTGGTTTAATGTAGGTGTAAGTTTATCGGATATTGCTATTTGTGCTCCCTCTAATGCCGACTTGAAAAGAGTTATATTACCTGTGAGATTATCAAGTTGAGTATTTGCCATTTCCCCCGCTGAATTTTTAGCTTCATCAATAGCATTAGAAACTTCATTCCATCTATCGGTATTGGTTGCAAGCAAAGCATTCACGGATTTTAAATCAACTTTGTTGAATATATCGCTCAATGCTTTTGTTTGGTCGCCCTGTGACATTGTAGAAAGTGTTTTGTTGAAGTCGGCAAATATTGATTGCAAATCCCTCATATTGCCTTGACCATCAAAAACTTCAACACTTAATTTTTTTATAGCCTTTGCGGCTGTGTTTGTTGGTGCTGAAAGTGCAAGAATGATGTTTCTTAAAGCAGTACCACCCTCTGAACCCTTTACGCCATTATCCGCAAGCAAACCAAGAACAGTTGAAAGTTCGGTTGTACCCCCTGCAAGCGTTTTAGCTGTGCCGCCAACCGTCAACATAGCCTCTCCCAACTGTGAAACACTTGTGTTTGTTTTTGAGCTTGCTTTTGCCATTTGGTTAACAAGTTTTTCAGTTTGTTTAAGCGATAATCCTAACGCTGACTGTGTATCAGTAACCATGTCGGAGGCGGTCGCTAAATCCATACCGCCTGCCGCTGCAAGATTAAGGACATTCGGCAACATTTTCATTGATGTTTCAGCATCGTAACTTGCTAATGCCATATAATTTAACGCTTCTGCCGCCTGACTTGCTGAAAAGGCTGTTTCACTACCCATTTTTTGAGCAAACTCACGCAAATTCTGAATATTATCAACAGTAGTCCCCATAGTTGCGGCAACCTGTGACATAGCACTGTCAAACTGCTGACCAACAGATATTGAGTTTTTAGCAAATCCCACTGCTGCTGTTGTTGTTGCACCTATCCCTGCAAGTGTCAATTTCCCAACTTTTGCCATTACATTTTTTATTTTTTCGCTGAAATTTTCTGCTTGTTTTGACGCTTTTACAAGTTTTTCATCGAAATCAGACTTATCCATCATCAGCTTTGCAAAAAGTTCAAATACATTTACTGCCATTATCCCTCACCTCCCTGCACTTTGGGCTTTAAACCTGCACGCTTGATAATATCAAAAGCGATTTCATCGCCAGTACGTGTTTCTTGTTTTTGTGTTGTCGGGTGTGTCCAATCCCAAAAGCTGATTTTTACGCCCGATAATGTTCGTATATTCTCCGACATATACACACGGTATGCCGTTGTTTCTCGTTCTTGTTCAAATCTTGCAACGGCATAATGTAAAAATGCTCTTATATTTCGCCTGTTGCCGTTGTATTCTCCGTAACTGCGACTGAAACAGGATTTTCCTCCGTCTGTCGCTGTGAACTGAAAAAACTTATCAATTCCGTATCATTCAAAATTTCCATGATTTTTACAGGCAATGTCAAAATGTTGCACTCATATTTTTCAACAGGCACATTGTCAAGGCGTGCCAAAATTTCAATGATTTCTGTTTTGTGACCTTTTATAGCCGCCTTAATTCCCGAAATTTTATCGCCTTTTTCAAATGCCTGTTTAACGTCTTTATCGGAAAATATTTTTGCAGACGGTTCAAGAATATCCGCAAGAATATCAAGTGCTTCCTCATTCTTATATTCCGAAAGTTTCATGTTGCCCTCCGTTTATGCTGCCGGTTCGTCTGTTCCTGCCTTAATGTATGCAACAAGCGGTACAGTATTGGGAGAATTTATGCTGTAATGCCCCATAAAGTCAAAACTGAACTGTCCTTTGTCCTTGTCGTTTGATTTGATGTTGATACCGCTTGTATTCAGTGCATTTTTGATTGTTGCCGCAAGCAAACCGCCGTTTGTTTCGCCGTTTTTTCGTGAATAATCGCCAATCCATGTAATATCCTCAAAGTCGCTATCTTCAAGCACACTTTTTGGAGTTATTGTTATCATGCTTACCGTTTTTTCGTAGTAGCTCGAAAGACTGCTTGCACTTGGTGTTGTAACAAGCGTATAAACATAATTCGGGCTTGTGCCTGAACGTGTATAGTATTTTTTGCCCGTAACAAGTGAGCTGTCAGATGTCAAAGAGTATTCTTCACCCGTGATACCTGCTGCACCGATAAGCATTTTCATAAGTGCCGGTGTAATGCTTACAAAAGTTCCAGACGCTTTCACTTCGTAATGGTCAATAGTTTTCAATTCTTTCATGTTCAGCGGCATATTGTCAATGCCCTCACCCATATCCTTGAATGTAGGCACTGCACTTATGGTAAAACCGCCGCTTGTTGCTCCGATTATTTCAGTAAATGCACCTGTTGACGAGTTAAAGCCTCTTACAAGTATTCCTGCATTAAGCTGTATTTCTTCAAAAACCGAAACAGGCACTTGTGTATATTTCATTTTTTATCACTCCTGTGTTATGTATTCTGCTGCTATTGTCAGCAACGTTCGTTTTACTTCTCCGTCATCTGCCATTCTTTGGGCGAATGGTGACGACCGTTTTATCCATACCAAACCATTGTCAATTTCAAGGGTTATACCGCCGTAACCGATATAGTTTGATATTCTGTTTGTCATATTGTCAAGGTACGTCCATGAGTTGGTACGATACCACACGGACGCTGACATTATGGTTATGTCCCCGATACTGCCCGTTGACACGTTGTATGTGATGTACGGCATTGGTGCATTATCGGGAACGCTGTTTTCATCATAAGCGGTTATGCCGAAACTGCTCCAAAAACTGTGTATTGCCTGTTGTTTATCCATCGTCAACCGCTCCCGTAACTGTCGGGGATTGTGCTCGGCAATGTGTATTCTTCGGCTGATACTTGACGCATATTCAGCGTTGCAGACACTGGGGTTTTGTTGTCGTCACCGTCTGATGTTGCACGGAAAATCTTCCCATCGCTCACACGCTTGAATATATCGTGATATTGCAGATTGATTGATTTTGTTGTAGTAACTTTATAAACGCCTGTTACTCCTTGCTGCTCTGCAATTTTAGCTTGGATAGAACTGTCAAGTATAATTGCCGCCTGAAACTCTGCACCATCGACAAAAACATAATCAAAACCACCCCTGCCGTCCGACGCGGTTGTTTTGTCAATCATCACACAATTTTCCATGTATTCATCAAGTAAACTCATATTTTCCTCCACTTTGCCAATCTTGCCCCAAACGCACCCTGCCACGTCCCTGATTTGTCTTTTGATGTATCGGAACTGCCACCGCTTGATTTGCTGTATGAATATCCACCGAAACCTTCGGAATTGTATGGTGACATCATACTACTGTCAACAACTCCGTATTTTGTCTGCCATTCCGATATTTCCGAAACAATGCTTATAAAGTCGGGCGGGCAAGCCATAGCCCACACCGCCCCTTTGAATACTTCATCTGTCAATGTCAAGTTACTATCGTTTTTGTACACCCCGTCATTGAATGTGCTGCCGATTATGCGGAAATACTGATTTGGTTTTAATTGACAATCGGTTGACAAACTGCCGTTTTCTATGACGATTTCCCCGAATGTTTTCGGTTGATTTTTGTCAAACCAATTTCGGAGATACGCACATATTTCACTCAGCACTTCACGTCACTCCTATCAGGTTACAGTTACAACACAGGTTGCTGTGTATGTCTTACCGCCCTCAGTTATGCTCGCCGTGATTGTAGACGAACCTGCGGCAACACCCGTCACAAGACCTGTATTAGACACAGTTGCCTTGCCTGTCGCACTTGAAGTCCATGTCACACTCGCAGTTGACGGTACAACGGTTGCAGTAAGTTGTTTAGTGTGATTTGTTCCACTTGCAGCGGTTACAGATACAGCGTTATAGTCAAGGCTTATTGACGGACTAAACTGTATATTTGCAATACCGTCAAGATATTCAGCAAACAGACCGATACCCGAAATCATAACCATTTCTGATACTGCTCTGTTAGATATACCCGAAATATCCACACCGATAAGATTGGTTTCGCCATCGGTGACGAAGTCAAATCCTGCTTTATTGAAATCACTATCCGCAACATTGATGTAATACATAACAATGTTTTCGGCAGGAGTGGCAAAGACTTTACCGGACGGAATTTTTGATGTCATAAACAGTTTAGAAAATCCCAAAAAGTCTTTGAGATAGTCCATGCCGAATTCACGCTGTACAGTGATATTAGCTGCACCAAGATAGCGGTACACATCGAGCGTATTGCAAAATCCGATTATTTGTGAATAACCTCTGTTCATATCTTCCCACTTTTTGGATACCTGTCCGATTGCTTCGGCAACCGCTGACTGGAAATCTGATGTTGCATAAGTGGAAGTCAGTGTACCGGTCTGTATGAAGCTCATGAAATTAGTAACAATTTTATTTTCCATCTTATACAGCATATCATCGTCTGCTGCTTGAACCGCTACATCATAGCCGGATTTTGCGATTGCTTCGAGTGTTACACCAACTGCCTGTTTGTCAAATGTGATAGTACCCAAGTCAACTTCGGTATAGTTGACATCGTTGTAAGGTATCTCGTCACCCTCTGCAACACTGGAGGTGTTGAGTGTTACCTCTGCTTTTTTGGCAACAAGTTTTGTGCCGGGTGCTTTTCTTTCCATGCGGATTGCACCCATAATATCATTAAGTACTTTTATTTCCCTTGTAAATCTTGTCACAAAGTCAACGGCTCTCACGCTGACCATGCTTGTTGTGGTTACTGTATTAGTTTTTACTGGCATTTATTTTCCCTCTTTTCATTCTCGTTTCGGCAGCCCGAACAGTTCGGGATTTTCTGCAATCTTTTTCTGTCGTTCTGCCGTGTTTTTGATATTCATAATTTCTTCTTTGGTGATTGATTTACCGCCTGTATTCTGTGGCGGTGTCGCTGTTTTTGCTCCCTCAACCCGTGTTGTGCCGTGATACTCGCCCCACTCGCCTTTTACGCTTTCAGAGAGTTTATCAGCGTTTTTGATATTGCCGTCTTTGTCAAATTCGGGGGTATAACCGCCATATTTGACAATTTTTCCTGCACCTGTTTCGGAATAACCCTGCGACAACAACCATTTTTTAAACGCTGTGTCCGACTGAGCTTTTTTCTCTTTGTCGTCAACTTCTGACTTGTATTTGTCATAGTCTGCCTTTGTGGTTTCATACTTTCCTTTGTAATCTTCCATTTTGGCAAGCTGGCTTTTGACGTTTTCAAGCTCTGCTGACTGTGCATCAAATTTTGTCTTTATGTCAGTGTAGTTCTGGCTGTTGGCTTTGAGTTCGGCAATATCATCTTTGAGTGCGTCAACCGTTGCGTTGTGACCTGTAATAATTTCCTCTATTGCAGTATCCATATTTTCGGCTGAAACGCCTGCTTTTGACAGAATTTCCTTTATCTGACTTCTTTTGAGTGACATAATAAAATTTCTCCTTTCCCTCGGTGACGTTCCTTTGTCATTTGAAATTTACCGTAAAAACACAAAAAGAGCCGAAAGACACGTTACTTTGTGTCAATCGGCTCAACGGCTCTATTCCAATATTCAACTGTGGATATACCATCAGCACGGCTCATAGGCTCAGTATATTGCATATACGGCTGTGGTAATATCACTACGGGAATTTGTTTTTTACATTCCTTACAATAAACCTCAATGCGTCCATTTCGATTATATGCGACTATTTTCCCACAATTACATCGAATAGGCATTTCGTTTTTTGCGTTTTTACTTATACTAATAGTATATCACCCCTCAACAAAAAAGTCAATAACATACAAAAAGTATTTATTTATATTTGCAAATTCGAGTTACTGTTTTCAGCTTTTCAAACTCTTTTATTTTGCAGTACAGCAACGGCAAATATCTCCATGATACAATTTTGTATTCTTCTTTCAATTCGTCAATCTGTCTTTGCAAATCGTTTATATATTCGTCTCTTGTCATCTTTCACCTTTTAACACTTTTTCAACATCATCTCTTAATTTGTCAATGTTATTCATAATAGCATTTCTCAAAAATCGGTTTGGTTTCATGCCGTTTGTCATGTGTGCGTTAAGACCTTTTGACCGCATAATAGCAACAATTTTCCTTGCTTCGTTATAAGTGTACCTTTTGCCTGACGATCTGCTATGATTATTGCCGCCAATGACAAACACCCAATACTTATCGCCCGTACTGCCCAAACTGTTGTATTTGCCTGTTCCCTCATGCACATATATAGCATATTGCATATTCGTTCCAACAATAACCGACCTGTCTTTTACGGTGTGAGTTATACTGTTTCTTAATGCTCCTGTGTCTATTCTCGGAGGGTCTTTTTGGAGTTCAAGTTTTGCTTCATCTTCAACAAACTTCCCGACACGCTCCAATGCTCTTTGTATCGCTTCGTCCGTTGCACGTCTGACTAAATCAGTATTATCCGTCAATGTTACTCTTGTTATATTTGTCGCCATTGTATCACCTCATCTTTGAGTATATTTCGGTTTGCTTGCTTTCCATTCTTCATAGGATTTCCCGTCAAGTTTTGTAAGACTTCTTCCCGATAAATCGTGTTCAAGCCCTACCATTTGCTCTATAAGTGTACACCGACAATTATAGACCTCACTCGGCTTCCCCTGTGGGTCACCAGGATAACGACAACCGTTAGAGAATTTACCGCCTATTTTTATTCTTTCGCCGTCAAGTTGTCGGTGTGAATGTCGTGTCCTGCCATCAAGAGTTGCTACCCACTGCATTTCACCCTCAATTCCCATTTTTTCGGCTCGTTTATATGCGTCCACTCTGCCAGCGTTTTGTGCTCCCGTGTACATTGTCCTTGCATACCTCACGGAATTTGAATAATTGCTGTTTGTAACTTTCTGCATTCGTTGTGCAAGGTTCGTTATTGCTTCCCCTTGCAGTATGCCTTGCAACAACTCTGACTGCACTTTCTTTTTGTTCCATGCAATGTCTTTCCCTGCCGCAATAGCACGTGCCACCTTTGAATTTGGCTCGGGAGGCGGTAATAAGTCGGGGTGTTCCCTGATTAACCGCTCCACCGTCTGCCTGTCATACAAAACATATGATGTATCAATCATGGCTTTTTGCTCAATCTCGAATGTTCCATAATTGTGGTTGAGTGCGTACACATCGGGGATATGCCCGTACACGATACTTCGGGCAATATCGTTGACATTGTGCATATCTTCGGCAAGAACATCTCTCATTTCTTCCCACCGTCTGCCGACAATAATTTGTCCCTGTCGCCAGTTGATGTATTCCTGCTGTGTGAGTTCACCTCTTGCGACCTGTGCTTGTCGTTCCTTATCCTTTTGCTTAAATGCTTTCAAATAGTTGCTCAGCTTTTTTTGTGTTTCCTTTGCAGCTCTTTGGTATTCTCTCCGCAATTCGCTCTCGACCTGTGCAAGCATAATGTCTGTTTGCTCATGTGCATAATCTGCCATTATTGCACCGCCTTATTTTTGTTTTTTGTGCCTGTTCAATCCTGTTCTTTGCAAGCTCAAAATAGTGTTCGTCAAGTTCTATCCCGATAAAGTTGCGATTTGTATTTACACACGCAACGCCTGTACTTCCTGCCCCCATGCAGTTATCAAGCACCGTTTCACCCTCATTTGTGTATGTCTTTATGAGATACTCCAACAAATCAACGGGCTTTTGTGTCGGGTGTACGGGCTTATCTTTGGAACAGTTGCATTGTGCAAATTTTATCACATCAACAGGATAACGGCTTCCGTCCTCACAAATTGTTTCACACAAATCTTGTTTTCCATAATTTGTACTTGATTTATTATGTATTGCACGATAATATTTGTGTCCGAATGTCTTTTGCGGATTATAAGTCGGAAGTTTATCGTAAAAAATCAAGATGTTTTCGTGTGCTTTCAACGGCATTTTGTGAGAATTTAAATGCCCTGTCCCTTGTGCTTTCTGCCATATCCATTCATAGCGGAATTGCTTTCTGTTTGCTTGTATCAAATCAGTTGTAAAAGGTTGTTGAGAAAATAGTGCTATTGCCCCCCCAATTTTCACTAATTTTCGATATTCAGCAAAAAGTACTTGTAAATCAATCTTTTTATCCCATTTGTTCATCGTTGTTCCAAACGGTAAATCACACAACACCATATCAACAGACTTGTCGGGAATGTCTTTCATCAAGTCCAAACAATCACCTTGATACAATGTCACCATTGCCTTACCCCTCCGAAACGGCTGTTTATGAAATCTTCAAATGTCATTGTCATTCCTCCGAACTGTCAAGGTTATACAGTTTTTCAATATAATCCATGCGAATCTTGTTAAGTTCGGTATAAAAGAGATTGTGCTCTAAAACCTTTGAGGAGTTGATAAAACTATCAAACATTTTCGTACGTTTTTCCATGCCGTTTATTGCTTTTATCAATTCTTTACGATATTCTTCTTTTGTGATTTTCTTGTTTTCAAAATCCATCATTTACACCCTCCACAACAACCGTATTCCACATTTTTGTTAAATACATTGCACATAATAGACCTCTATTCTTCATTTGTTCTTATTCTTTCTGAATAAAAACTTTTCTGCTCAAACAGTAAGGTACAAACATCATGTTCAATAATCAATCGTACATCATTTGGATAATGGTATTGAAGCCACTTAAAAATTGGGCTTAACATTTCTGTAAGGTCTCCGTAATTTTTAGGCGAACTGTCATAAATGTGATTTTCGCAAATTTCACAATCAATGTTTTTACAAACTTGTTTATGGACACAATTGTTACACGTTCTCCAACGTTCTTTTTTGTAAGTTTTCATTTTTCCTCCGTTAAGATTTCAAAATTTCAAGTGCTTCATCTCTCGTTACACCAATCGACTTTGAGATGATGCTTGCAGCTTGATTTTCCGTCAATACGCCGTTCGCAAACTGCTGTACAACGCTTATCAAACTCTGCGTCTGTGCTCCGTTAAGCTGCCCCCCGATTTTTTCGGCTTCCTCTATGCTTTCGCCTATGTCAACATTTTCGGTTTCTTCGCTTTCGTTTTGCTCTGCTTGCTGTACCATTCCCATTCTTTCAGCGTTCTCGGCGGTTATCTGTTGCAATACGTCTTCCGTCTTGTCACCGTCACCGAGTACAGTTAAGATTTTATTAGTTCTGTATTCCTGGGATAAATCGCCTGCGGCTGCGGTTATTGCCTGTATGGTTTCGGTTTGGTTTATCAGCACAGACCGAGTAAATGTCGGTTCATCGTCAATACCTACAATCTTAAACAAGCTGTATAAACATTCCAATGCACACATTTCAAAATCGTCTGCTTTGTGGTTCAGCGGTTCATAAGCAGCTTTTATCTGTGTAGCCGTCACCGCTCCGCCTTTGATTTCATCAATGTTGAGTGCTTGGAAGTCCTTGTATATTTGCCTGTCAAGCCGTTCTATTTCCGCCTGTCGTTGTTCGTATGGTACATTGACTGTATATGGAGTTATGGTCTGACCGTCAGAGGGGTTTGCAACTTTTATTCTCCTCAGCTCATCAAGCAACTGAACCATATCGGATTTATCCATACCGTCAGCACCCGAAATCAACCAGTACAGTTGTGTTTCCGTCAAATCATCTGCAAGGCTGTTGACAAGCTCGTCAACTGCGTCAATGTGGTCTTTTATGCCTGCAAGTTCGTTCAAGTGCTTGCTGTTCGCCCAAAATGGCACTATCGGGAACGCAGGGTAATTTTGACCGTCTATTATCTGCGTACCGTCAATTTCGGAAATGCGGATTGTAATTGAATATGGTCTTTTACTGTGCAATACAACTCCGTTTACTTTGCCACTTTCATCGGTATTCCATTCATATTCGGTATATCCATCTTCTTCATAAAGCGTTGCCCTCAATGGCTTGTTATCGGCTATCTGCCAAAACCTTATGCCCGACTGCAACGCTCCTGTTTCTTCGTTTCGCAATGGGACAAACTCAATACTTGTAAAGACTTCAACATGGTCTAAATTCCAAAAAAGAAAAGATACCGTTTTTGTCAATGACTTTTTACCTGCTTGATTAAATTTGATGTCAAAATCTTTCCCGAGCTTTGCCTTGTTGTTTTCGTCCTTTAAAGTCACGCCATTTCCTAACAAAAATTGATTAAGCTGTGTTGTGAGGATATCGAAATAGTTTGATTTTATTCGGTGGTTTGGTGTCCATTCGTTCTTCGTCAATCTGCCTGCCAAATCAACATAAAATTTCTCACGCTCAGCAGCTTTAACATTCTGCTGTTTGGCGTACTTGTCGGACGTGTCCGCTTCTTTGTACATTTTGGATTGTTTATATTTCAAAATCGTATTATACACGAACTGCATTTTATCACGTTCGTTTTCCCCGACTTTCAACAAATCTTGATATGTAATTATAGTGCCTATGGTTTTTCACTCCCGTCAATCTATATTGCAGTGGTTCATTCTTTCGGTCAGTTTTCCCAACTCTTTTTGAATGTCTGTGATTTGCTGTTGCTGTTGTTTTATACAGTTGCAAAGTATCAACACTTCTTTGTCAACAAAATCGGTGTTTTCGACTTTATCTATCAACTTCAATATGTTGTCTTTCTGCTTGTCTTTGCTTTCTTCGTACAAATACCAATCTTCACACATCAAGCAGTAATCAACAGGCAGTATTTTAACTTCATATTCTTCGCCGTCTTGCCCGTCACGTTTAAAAAGTCTATCGGCTTTCATGTAGTAAAATGTCGGATAGATTTCGGCTCTTGTTATGCGTTTGCCGTTTCTCATAGCAAACAAGGCTTGTTCAAATTTCATTCATTTTCACCCTTTCAGATGTTGCAATAGTTCATTCTCTCGTTCAAGTCTTTTACTTCATCTTGCAATTCTTTAATTTGCTGTTGCAGTTGCTCAACAACGCAATTATACAACGGCGAATTGTTTTTGTTGGCGTAATCGCCATTTCTGATTTCTTCTGCTTTTCGACCAGTTTCTTCCATTGGAGTGTAAACACTCCAATTATCAGACAATATATAATCTATACTCAACACAGTCATTATTTCGTCGGGTTCGTTATAGTGGGCAGCATAAATATTCATGCCGTCTTTTATGTAAAAATATTTTGCAAAACACTTATCCCAAACGTGAACTTTAAGTCCTTTTCTCATATACTGTAACGCTTGTTCAAATTTCACTGTTTACACTCCTTTCGGTTTGTGCAATGAAAGGAAAGCCACTCTCCATTTCAATAAGCTTACTTTATCTTTTAATTCTTGGATTTGCCTTTGTGCGTCCTTTGATGTTGACAACTGCATTTTTTCACGTTCAGCAACGCTTTTGTCAATCAAGTATTGGATATGCTTTTCGATTTCTTTGTAACTCTCTTTGTTGTCGGTTTTAAATCTTATCTCATAATCGCCACCGCCGACAATGGTGTTATACTCAATCATTGTTGCACTCCTTTATTCAATAACTGTCGTTTCAAATTCCTCTATTTCCCATTTGCAAGTGTTTTTGTATTCTTCAAGCAAACACCAATCATCAAGAAGCATTATCTCCGTGCCTATATATTCACACCAAAATTCTGTTTCATCATAGCTATTGTGCTGATATATTTTACCGTCTTTGACATAATAGTAAAAATACGGTGGAAGCGATTGTCTTGTTACTTCTTTACCGTCTTTCATAGCTTTTAAAGCCTGTTCAAAAGTCATTACTATCACTCCTCGTAATATCCCGATATTGCGTACATACTGAAACGCATAGTATCTGATAATTTGTTTTGAGTTTTTGCTTTACTGTTTACAAGTTTGCATATATAGAACTCGCAATTATCACACTCTCTTATTATTTCGTCTTTGGTGCTTATAATACCGTCTTTCATGCACAAAAACATTTTATCACTCCTCATAATATCCTGACAATGCGTGCATACTGTCACGCATGATTTGTGGTAAATTTATTTTTGCAATAGATAAAATTGTTTTTGGGTGTTCGTTTGTGGCAAACAGAAATAACAACAGGAACATTTTTGTTGAAAAGTCGCTTTTGTCAAATCTTTCTGTCAATGTTTTTTCGTCAAGTTCTTCAAAGGTTTTATAAGCGTCATAAAATTCCATTCAATCACTCCTATTTCAAAAAATACCACCATTTCACACAGTCGGGGATATTCGGTGATGTGATTATCCAATAATTGAAATAACCAAACGCAACAAGCCCCCCCCTATGCAAAGCAGTATGATAACAATGGCTAAGATGTTACCTGCAATATCATCTTTTCTATTTTTCATCTGTGTTTCCTCCCGTGTACGGTGTGCCGTCTGGATTAAGCATAACACATACCGACACTTTGCCTTTATTGGTAATACAAAAATAACAAACCCCCGTTTTATCGTGCTTGTATATTTTATAATTGTCCGTTTTATCAATAATTGTCATTTCGGACGGTGCGTTTCTGTCATCAGTTGATTTTGTGGGATTACAACCACCCAACGCTAAAACTATCAACATTGCCAACAACGCTGTCAGCACCGCTGTCAACACCCCTGTCAACAATGTTATTACAGTGATTCCTTTCACTTTTATCACCTGTCTTTCGGTACAACTTTCATGGTTTTTACAAAATACCGGATTGAATCCAAAGAATGGTCATTCTCTTTCACTGGTGTTTCATCATCATTCCACACATACCCCTCAAATTCACGCCTTACAAATTCCAAGCTCGGATTTATCTTGATTTTGCCTTTTTGGATTGCAACCGCTGTTTCTCGTATGCCGTCATTTACAGCATTATCAGCGGATACAACGTGAAATATATGTGCCCTTTTCATAGCCGTTATGAAACTTGCCGCACTCGGGTCAACGATTACCTTCAGCTTTGTCCATTCGTTCCCGTACGCCCCGAACTGTGATAACATATCCTGTACATAATCATCATCTGTCTTATTTCTCTGCTCAGTTCTGCCACTGTAATAATAACCATCAACAGCATACCAAACACCGTCTATTTTCGCCCATAGCAACGCTGCGAACGCATTGAGTGTACCATAGTCAATAGATAACACAAATTTCTCTGCACGGTGTTTCCAATTTTCGGGAGGTTCTTCAAACGACTGTTCATACATCGGGTATATCAATCCCTCTGCAAGCGACCATTCGCCTTGAATGTACCGCTTGTAATAAACCGTTCCTGCATACTCTTGACATAGGTTTTCAACAAACTCTTTCGGTAGATATGGATTGTCAAATATGGTTGAAGTCTGATAAAAAATATCGGGTGCTGTGTCAATAAACTGCTTGATGTAGTGGCTTGGGCTGTCGGGGTTTGCCGTTCCGTCAAAATAGCTGTGTTTGCACCTCAAACGGCTTTTCAGCATTTGGAATACAGGCTCAGCCCACGTTGTCATTTCGTCACCGTATGCGTATTCTATCGTCATACCTTGTATTCTTGCAACGTGCTTTTTGTTATCAGCACCCAACACCCACACTTTACGACCGAATAGATTTGCCCTGTTGTTGCTGATAGTGCCTACAAGCCTGTCCCCGAATATTTCACGCATTGGGTCAAGGATATTTCTTTCAGCCGTTCCCTGCGTATTCCCGAGAATGACCGCCGCACCCTCACCTCTTAGGCACATCAATCTTCGGGGGATAACATAAGCATAATCAAGCCACGACTTGCCCGAACCTGTCGCACCGACTTTGATATTCCAACGGTGGTTGCAGTTTTGGAGATATTCTTTTTGTTTATCGCTTAAAGGCATTTTGCACCGCCTATCACTTATTCAGTTTTTGCTTTGCTGTTGATACCATTCGGGAAAGTCTTTCGGTCATATCGTTGGCAGCGGCTAAACCATACTCCAAACTTTTTTGGGTTTGGCGTACTTCTTTTCGTATGCGTCCTAATGCTTGTGCCGGAGGATTTTTTTGAAGTATGCTTTTCATGTTTTCGGCTTCTAATTGAGAAAGAACGCCGTCTTTGATAGATTGAAGTCCGCCGTTATAATACAATTTTGCACTTTCAAGCCGTTTTTTAGCGTCTTTTTCAAAATCGTCAACGCTTTTAAATGTTTTTTTGCGTGAGTACAATCCTTTTCCTTGGACAACCAACTGACCGCTTTTGTTTATTCCAGCTTTAATATTGAGTGTGCTTAATTGCTGTCGGTACAAATCGGACGATTTATCAACAGGTGCAATCACGCCGTCATCCGGTAGTAAATTGGCGTGTACCCATTTATATTGACCGTTTTTTTCCACTATCCAAACTTCACCATTTGGATTTAAGGACGTTCCAGGCGTTTTCAAAAATACATTCCCGTCATAAGTTTGCACTTGCCTTTGTGTTTCCTCACCCTGAACTTGTTTCTTTTTCTTTTTACTATTGCTGCCTCGTCCTCCCATTCTTTTTTACCTCCCAATTATTCAATCACGCTGTCAACGTCACTCAAAATTTTGTTGATATTGTCAAGCAGTTTTTTGCTTTCGGTTTCATCAAGTCCCGATAATGCTTTTATCTTTGCTTCAAGCAGCTTGATTTCTGTTTTTGTCTTTTTGTCTGTCAAAGTATCCTTGTTCTGTCCTGTCAGTTCGATAATCAGCCTTATTGCAGATATGCAATTTTTGTCTTTCTCGTTGGTTGCAATTTTAAACAATTTAAGTGCCATTACCTCAGCACCCGACAATTCTTTACCGCTGTTATCACTGTATGTATTATCAAGCATACTTTGCACGGCTTTCCGCATATCCGCTTTTTTGCGTCTTGCTTTGCCTGACGTTATGCCACCCTGTCGTGCGATTTCGACCTGTTCTCGACCTGTTTTAAACTGTGTATCGGGATTTCCCTTTTTGAGATTTTCTTCATTCACCTTTTCACCACCTTTACAACGTAAGCAGTCTTGTTACATCTTTTTCCGTGTGTCCGTCCCAATGTTTACTAACTGCTCCTCTGACTTGCTCTTATTGTAGTACAACAACAGCCATAATTGCGAAGTTCTGGTAAATCTTCACCATATATATAATTGTGATTGTATTCTGATTTTAATGTATCAATCATTAATTGTCTGTAACGAGGATATTTATTATTGTTTAGTCTTTCGATAAGAGTTCTTTTTGAAGCACGAATAAAATTATCCTCTCTCATGCTTACTAAGCAACCACTTCCAAATTCACAGACAGCACATTGTTTATCTCCAGCACCACACATTTACGAGTTCACTCTCCTATTCTGCCTTGCTTTTCGGCTTTCGCTTTTGATTTATAAACTTTTCCTGTTTTGCCGTACTTGTAACCGCCTTTGACTTTGTTGACGGGCATATTTTCACCACCTTATTTGTACTTTTCAATGATTTTTGCAGCAGAGTTGTTCTCGCTAATAAATTGAAGAACTCCACCTTTGCGATTTTTTAGCCCAAAGTTTATAGCGTCTGAAAACGTCTTAATACTTGGATTTACTTTTTTTGCACTAGAAATAAACTGTTCCTGTGCCGCTGCTCTTTTCTCTGGAACTGTTGGTAATCTGCTCATAACCATATCGACTTCTTGGCTCAACTTTTTACTAATTAAGTTTTTAGCATAATTTACCTGCTTTTCTGTCCCCGACAATTTAGGGTAAGCGATGTTTATTAGTACGTTTTCATTGTTAATACGTCGCTCAATCTCTGACATTGCGTTTTTATCTGTTACTGATTTAGCCATATTGTCTAACATGCTGTCACCATATGCAGAAGAAAAGAAATAAAAGTCCTTTTGTTGGCTTTTGGACAGTCCTCTGCTCAGCTCCGAATTAAGCACACTTTTAAAACTTGCGTCACCGCTTGATGCTTGCGTTGCCCTGTTGGCTTTACTACTTGCACCTCGACCACCCAACTTAATTCACCGCCTTATTTTTATCATTTACGCTTTGATTTTTTGAATTCGCTAAATTCTTTTGCTTTTTTCAAAGCGGTCTTTTTCATTTCTTCAAGCGAAATGGGGCGTTCTTGCCTTTTTAATAACCTGTTTGCAAGGGTCATTGCTTGCCCACCTTCCAAAATTTGTAAAGCTGCTCTTTTGGTACGGCTTATGGGTGCCTGCATATTAAAGTCCCATGATCCTGCGTTTATCGCTTCGTTGCCTTTTTTTGCCATCTCTTTTAGTTGCTCGGTGGAAAGTTTGCTCGCTTCATATACTTCTTCGCTAAAACTTTTTTTCATAACTCTATTCAAACCAATTCCCAAATCAAATATTTGCTTCTTCCCTTTTTCGTTGGTATATTCAAGTTTGCCGAACCCCCCCGTTCAACCTTTCGGGCAACACTAACTCTTTTATTGCTTCTGCAAATTGCGTATCACTCTCATTCTTCTTAATTTTTGCTTCTTTTGATTTTCCGCTCGAGCTTCCTCTACCGCCCATATTATTCACCAAACTTTCTCGCTTGAAAATGTTTTACTTCCGCATTTCCAAAATCAAAATCTATCTCTGAGCCGTACAAAATAACTTGCTTCGGCTGTAACCTTGTCATAGCCTCTTTCATTCCGTCAACCCATATTTCTTTCGCCTTTTTATCTCGCATTACTCCGACAGTTGACACAGCCACCGTTCCGCCCTGTTCCAGACCATCAAAGCAAAATTGATATGTTTCTTTTTCAGCCCATGATAGTGTTGGAATAACTTTAATCCCTGCGTCTTGACACATCTGCCCGATAAGTCTTGACCTGTAAGCATTCCATATCTTCATAGCCATAGGCATATCCATATAAAGCGACCAATCGGGAGTAAAAACACACTGAAACTTTTTCAAGCGTTCTATGATAAGTTGAGGGCTGTTCCATATTCTTTCAAATTGGTAATCGTCAATAAAGAAATGTACGCCTACATTTGTTTCCTTTGCGGTCTTGACATAGTTAAAACCAATCAAATTTTCGGGAATATAATTGCACTTCTTGAGAATAGGCATATTGTAAAAGCCTTGCGTTCTGCTTTCATCATATTCATTGAGATTTACGGAATTATATGTCTTTTCTCGTTCGTCACCGTAGTAGCCGTCATCATCTTCGTTTTCAAAATCGGGTACAGATATATCCAAATCAAAACCAAGGTCACCCATATCAATATCGGTTATGCCGTCAAGTTCCAAATCCAATAAATCCATGTCCCACGTTGCAAGCTCACTGACTTTGTTATCTGCAAGTCTGAACGCTTGAATTTGCTGTTCTGTCAAATCGTCTGCAATAATGCACGGTACTTCTTTCATACCGATTTTCTTTGCAGCTTTCAGGCGTGTATGACCTGCAACAATGGTTTTATCCTTGTCGATGACAATCGGCACCTTGAAACCAAATTCACGGATAGAGTTTGCTACATAATCAACTGCATCGTCGTTGTGACGAGGGTTATTTGCATACGGTATTAACTCGCTTGTTTTGATGTACTCAACTTTCAATTCCGACATATCGCACCTCAATCAATCACACTGCCCGAAAACGCCGTCATCGTCATCAACAGGCTTGTTGCAGTTTTGGCAATGTGAATTACATTTCTGCTTGCAATCCCCTGTTTGCTCAATATTTGCAAGCTCCGTCAACAAACTGTCATCGTATTCGGTATCGCATACCGCTTTGAACGCTTTTGCCAAATCTTTTATTTCTCGGGCGGTAGGCTCGTAGTCGTTCAGCCTTTCCCCGATTATATCAAAAAAGTTCTGCTTGATTTCTGCTTTTGTCATAATAAAGTCCCTCCGATTTGTAACATTTACCTCCTGCATATAGCACAAAATCCGTCATCTAACCATTGACGGATTTCGTACCAAAAAAATAAGAAAGGAGGCATTACTGTAAAATGACTGCCGTTGTAATTGGTTGCAGAGGTCGGACTTGAACCGACAATTTTTAGGTTATGAGCCTAACGAGATGCCTTTACTCTACCCTGCTATGTCTGTTCCGATTACGAGCGGTAATCGGAACACGCAACAAATTTTTTAAGGAGTATGATTACAAGGAAAAAGGTGATTTTCCAAAACCACCTTTATTATAACACATTTCTTTTCTTTTTAACAGTCTTTGCACACACAAATTTTTTTAAAATTTTTTGTGTATTTTGTACATTATTTTCAAGTTCAAAAACTTTAAGTGCAAGTTTTCCTTGTTTTTTCAAGTATGACATCGATATATTCATTTTTTCGGCTGTTTGCTCTTGCGTCATGCCTTTGATGTACCTGTATATGAGCAAGTCCATCAATTCGGGGTTGTAAACACGCTGTATTTTCCCCCCCCCGACTTCCAATAAATATTCCTTTGAACTCACCTTTGACCAAACTCCTTTTTAAATGTGTCTCAGACACGCTGTAATGCCCCGTATTTGCATTTTCCGAGTGAGGGAATATAATTTCATACCCTCACTCAAAAACGCTCTAAAAACGGCTTATTTCAGCAGTTCGGGATTGTCGTGGACGTTGCCTATAACTTCAACGTCACCATTCCAAACTCCAACAACTTCAAAATCGTTCAACTGTTTGCATTCTTCAAACGTTTCACCGAAAGACAACAAGAACTGCCCTCTGTCATATAAAACAACCGCCTTTTGATTGAGTGAGCCATTGCCGAAATATTCGCTTTTACCTTTGACAATATCTCCCTCAAAAATCTTTGTGCCGTTCTTGTCGTTCAAGCCTGTAAACTGTCCAATGGTTTTAGTATTAACAATTTCCGTTGAATACCCGTCTATATCACAGATATAATAAATAAAAGCATTTTTATCAAAAGTATCTTTATCCACGAGCAACGAGCCATATATCCATGTTGAATTTTCGTTTCGACCTCTGAAAAGTATCTCTCTCATTTGTCATTCTCCTTTTACGACATAGCCAAACGGAACAACACCATTTACAATGGATTTCCAATGTTCACGTACATCGGGGTGTGCTATGCTGTTTTCGTTCTCTGACAACAGTTCTTTTGCTCTTTCCTGCAACGCTTCCCATGTTTCAAGAGATATTGTGTTTTTAGTAAATTCGTCTTTATACTGTGGGAAAAGCATTTTGTCATAATCAATAATTGCCAGACCGCACTTGTTTGAACTATAACTCCACTGCTTTACAAAATTCCACATCACAAATCCCGCCTGAAATCCTGTGATACCGCCATTTTCGGTACTGTCTGCCGCCCATGCTGCCGCAATCGCGCAAGCTGAAACAGCGTGACAAATCGTGCCGTAATCGTGTATGTAATCATTCATAACGTGGTTCACGAAATCGGGAAGTGTTTCAAGCGTTTGTTTTTTTGCCTGTTCAAACCATTCTTTTTCAGCGTGCATTTCCTCTGTAATTGCAATTTTACTCATTTTTCGTTCTCCTTTACTCCAAAACATTCAAGTGCTTTTTTCTCTGCTGTCGAAATTTCATCAAGTGTGCGTGAAAATATCTTTACATTCCCTGCACAGCCTTTACAGTAAAGCACTGTTGTAAAGCCTTTTTCACCTATGATGTTTCTGTCCTCGTGCGTGTACATCTCCAAATCTCCGCCACAGTAACGGCATTTTGCTTTATATATCTTCTTTTCCATTGTCGGCTCTCCTGTTCCATCTCTCAACAATCTGCTTTTTATCATACGCAGTAATAATAACACCTAAACGGAGTGGACAATCACCAAGAACTGTTTTATGTGTCAAGAAAAGATAATGGTCTTTATCATTCCAATCCTCTTTCAATTTTTCACCGCAGAACGGGCAAGGTTTAAGCTGTTCCATCATTTTCACTCTCCTTATACTCGGGACACTCTTTGCGTTTCATCTCAACGTCAAGCTGTACTTCCGAGTATGCCTTAAAGAAATCCTCCGGAAAAAACTTCATTTCAGCCTTACAGTTCGGGCAGGATTTACTCGGCTCTTTGACCTGAGAATAACATTTACTGCACTCATATCTGTACTGTGGCGGATAACTTGCTAAACAAATTGTTCTCCAAATTCCGACAGTTTTTCCAGTGCCGTAGGGCGTTTCTATCAGCTCACTCATTTTTATACCTCCATTTTTGCACCGCAGTTCGGACAATATTTTGCCTCTTCTTTTGGAAAATACCATTTATAAGAACATTCAGTGCAAATCCATCTATTTTTGTATTTGCCTTGGTCATGCAACCATTTTCCCGTCTTTTCTTTCGGCTGAACGCTCGGCAAATTATCTAATACCTCTCTAATCTCTAAACCGTTCAATTCCCATATTTCGCCCCATTTATACCTGCGTGAATGTTGCCCTTTTTCAATAAGTGCCATTTCCGCCGCCTGTCTGCTAATCAAATCGTCACTCATTTTCATCACTCCAATCCAAAGCCTGACCGCAATCAGGGCAATATGTAAAACAATCATTTTCTTCATCAACTGCTAAACGACTGCACTCACAAAAAGGTGCTTTTATACCTTTTGCGAATTTATGAGCATAGTATTCAGTTTCACGATACAAAGGCTTTTTCGGCACCTGCTTTTCAAGTGCGGATATACCGACTTTCAATGCCTCTATATCTTGCAAGAATACCTCGTCAAAGTCGTCACGGTGACAGAAACTTTCTCTGTCTTTTATCAAATCTTCAAGCTGATATATCGCTTTTTCTATCGTCATTTTCTTATCTCTCGCTTTCTCGTTGGCTTTAAAAATTCCGCTGCCGTTGCACCTGCAACGTATCGTTTATAAAGCGTATTATATGCAATACCCGTTATTTCTGACCATTCTTTCAGCGTATGCAACACTCCATTGATTTCGATTTCAACGTATTTTTGCAAAGGTGCAATAAGTTCTGTACCTCTTTTGCCACGGCAGTATCGGCTTGTGATGAGTTTTGCATCAAGACACGCAATGCACGCCCATTCTTCATAAGTATGCGTTTTGCCGTTTATCGTGATATACGTTGTCTTTTTGGGTGCGATGAGGTCAATTCCTCGTTTTCCGTCATAGTATCTCTGCTTGATAGTACTTTTCGGAAGCCCCGTAATTTCCGCCCATTCCGCAAAAGTGTGAGTTTCACCGTTGACCGTTATCAATACAGGTTGCAGTATCTTTGGCGGCGCTATCAATGCAGTTCCTCTCATGCGAAACTTGTAGTACCTTTTTTTTATTGTCAATTCGCTTATGCCCGTTATCTCCGCCCACTCTTTGAGCGTATGCGATTCGTCCCCGATTTTAACCTGCATTGACTGTCTCATTCGTCATCGTCCTTTCCCACCGAAAATATCGTCATTGCGAAAAATGTTATCACTCCGCCGATTATCAGACCGCCTATGAAGTCCATAATGTTCCCCTCTTTCTGTCTGCCAAGTTCGCTTTATGCCTTTGGTAGCTGTTCCAAAGTTTTTCAAAAGTCTGCAAATCATATTTTGTTACAAAAGGCAGTTTGCAGTTGGAAATACACTCATAAATATAATCTTTCATTTTTTCAAAATCCTCACAAATCGGGAAATCTTTGCTTTTCACTATGTACTGTCCCATTTTGTGCATATTGAAAGTTCTGTCATACTCTCCATAATAATGACGGTACTGTTCCAGCCACTCACCGAAAGTTTCGGCATTCACTCCTCTTTTAAACCTTACACGGTATTCCCAATTCAAACGATTGGCATTAACGGGCTTATATTTTCCAAATATCAACATGGCATCTTTGAACTGATTATTTGTCAAATATATGCCCGTATCATCTTCAAACCTGTGCTTCAAATTGTAGCTTGTTTGACTGCATATACTTTTTGACGAAACAAAATTGTTATAAATCCATTTTTTAACGATTGCCTGCTGTTCATCGGTGCATTCGGTTATAAGCCTGCTGTCATTATGCTTGCATTCATTTGTAAAAGGTCTTTCGTTAATTATCATTTTTTCATCTCCTATACATAGTCGCTTATCAATAAGTCATACGCATCATAACCACGTCTGCCGTCCTCGCAGGCTCCGTGAATGCATCTTCTGACTTCTTCCTCTGTGTAAAGTCTTTCATCACTGTCATTTTCTATATCCTCAATTTCAATTTCCTCTGCATAGTCCGATTTGGCATCTCTGATACAGAACACATAATTCGGTCTGCTGTTTTCGCCGTTGTTGTAAAACTTGTTTTTTCTGACGAAAAACCTTACAGTGCCTTTAAAGTTTTTGAGTTTTGAAAGGTCTATCACCGCAGACTGAAAATATTGTCCGTTTTTCTGATACCAAAGACCTTCCCAATTTGTCTGTTTTTTGTCAAAAGTATTCATTCAAATAACTCCTCTCAACCTGTAATTCTTGTGTATATCGGGGGAAATGTTTATCGTGTATTCACCTGCATATTCGCAAATACGGCTTACAACTGCCTCGTCTATTTTCAGCATATCCGAAATTGTCCTCTCGGAACTGATTATCGTTATGAAATCGGGATTGATGTATCTCTGATTGATTATCTCAAAAGCGATATTCACATCGGCAGATGTGGGAAACTCACCCGACCTTGTTTTAAACAAGTCATCTATATACAGCACTTCCGCATTTTTAAAAGGCTTTATCAGAAATTCATATTCATAGCTGTTTGCATGGGATTTCAGCTTTACAACATCGTCCCTCCATTGCATATAACGGGCTTGTTTGCCCTGTTTGAGCAGTTCCCCGACAATCGCCGTGCATATATGCGACTTTCCGCACCCTATCTGACCGCCGATAAAAAACCACTTTGCATTGGTTCTGAGGAAATTCACGGCTTTTCCTTTGATGAGCTTTTGAAAGCTCTCGCCTGTTTCGTAGCTGTCAAAAGTGTACTTATCAAGCAGATTGGAAAGACCACTTTTTTTAATTCTGTCAAGGCTCTCACGGGTTTTCATGCACTCGCAGTCTTTACTGACAATCTCGTTGCCGTGATACATATACACGATACCCTTATTATGACACACGTTGCAATTATAACCCTGTAAACTGCCCTCTGTGTTGTTCATGACTTGCACTCTGTCAAACGGCTGTTTTATGGAAGATACGATTTTTTGAAAGTCATCTTCGGACAAGCCCGATTTTGTACGCAGCTCATGTATCATTATTTGAAACTCATTCATAAATTCAACCCTCCTTTAAAGTGAATATCATTCGGGATATTGCCTTTGCGATATTTGCCTGCTTTCTCGTCATCATTGAACCACTTGGTAATATAATCTCTCATGCCATTGATGTATTTTTGAATTTCAGGCTTTGAAGTAAGTACGCTTATCATTCTTTTAAAACATTCATCAATGTTCATGTTCGGGTAGGTGCGTGTAAGTTCGGTGTAATATTCCTCGTCAACCGTAAAAACTCCGTTTCGGCACGGAATTTGGAATTTGCCACACACTACTTTACTTTCATTTACTTTACTTTGATTTACTTTACTTTTATTTGCGGTGTTTTTCTCGGAATTATCGTGGTTTTTCTCGGATAAATTATCGTTTTTCTCGGAAAAACCGTCAAAAGACTGCACTTTAATACAGGGTTCGGTTTCCTCTTTTTTTAAGAGCCAAATCCTGTCATCTACGATGATATCACGGTGAGCCTTTTTTGCTATTTCCTTTTTAGCTTCTTGATATCTTCGTTGTACTGATTTTGCAGTTATTACAGTGACCGTTTCAGAAAGTATGCTTTTCACAAGCAGTGACCGGCTGACTAAGTATTCTAATATCTGCGTTGTCTTTTGTTCGGAAAAATTGAAATAATCCGACATTATCAATACAAAATCTTCATCACACTCGGTATAATAACCTTTGTCGTGATAAATTTGACACAGTATGTACAAATATACTGCTATCCCGTCAGCACCATACTTCGCTTTCAGGATTCTTATTTTGTTATCCTCGAAAAAGTCCGTATCTAAAGGAAAGTAATCAAGATTTTCTTTTCTCGGTCTTGCCATTACTTCCGCTCCTTTATGGTCAGTGACCGGCAAGGGCAGTGTGTATCACCGATACAGTGACCAGCCTTGCAAGTTTAACCATAAAAATTATTTTTCACTTATGCCCCGAAAGGCTGTAAAATTCAACCTCTCGGGGGATAACCATGAAAACTATTTTTTATCTGTATATACCCACTTCAAACCATTTTTATAAAACTTGCGAATTATCTTTCTGCCCGTGTAAACCCATTTACCGCCCCAAAGCTTATGGACAAAATCTTCATCGAGCCTGTCTTTATGGATAGGTTCAAGCAGTTCATACCCTCTCGCCCCGTCTTTATATCGGGAGCGAATGGTTGACGGATATAACTCATACATTTCCGCCCGTTCGGGAACGGATTTTGTTTCTCCGTCAATTGTTATCTCTGATATATACCTTTCCATTTTTTATATCTCCTAATATATAGCCTTCAAATTCAAGCCGTTCTTCGTCAGACAACGGACACCATTCGGGAATGCCTTTCCACTTCTTGTAACGCTCGAACAACGGCTTTATTTTCGGGTCACTTATATCTACTTTGTAACCGTAACAATCGTCAGGAATAAATAAATTTTTCACCGTTTATCACCTGAAAGATAGGCTGACCACTGCTCAGCCATTGCTTTGGCTATTCCTTCAAAAGTCTTTGCACGTTCTTTCGGGTCTTTTGATTTCCCCGTAACTTCGCCCTGTATAGCTTGCTTTTTCCAAATCGCAGAATTGCCGTTTACATACATTCCTTTTGGCTCAACAATGTTTGTTGGTTTTAATTTCGGCAAATTTTTCAGCCACAAACACGTTTTTTTTGTGAATGGGTGCCCATATTCAAAAGGCTGTATTATCTGCGTATATTTTGGCAGCTCATATATTTTTGACGGAACGGGATTCTCAACGGCTATATGCTCGCAATCTGCATTGTATAATCTCAAAAAGAATCGTTTTGCTCGCAACCCCTGTTCGTACCTTTCTGTGTTAAGCTGCCCTGCTTTCGGGTATAGTCTGCAAGCCCCCGCATTTGAAAGGTATGTGCATGGAGGGTGTGCAATTATCAAATCCCACTTATTTTCAATAGTGTGAGTTTCACCGTCCATGGTGCAGAAAATTATAAAATCATACGGTTCGCCACGACAATTGTTAAGCGGTTCGATAATATTAAGTGCATCTGCTTTTATATGCCATTCGGGGTGTCCACCACTCGGTTCTTGTATGTCGCATGAATACGCTTCATGTCCTAACTTTCTGAAAGCTGTACATACCCTTTGGCTTTCTTCACACGCTACCAATACTTTCAATTTCAATTTCAACCCTTTCGATACCGTCCTCCGCCCACACTTTGTCAACCGTCAAACAAGTTATCTGTTTGTCGTCCCTATACGCTATTTCGTTAATAGCGTCGCACACCGCCTTCGCAATGTTGTCGGCGTCTGGCTTTAATGTGGGGAAGTCCATTTTGTTTGTTTTTGCCTTTTTAAAATAGGCTGTGATTTTAATCTGTATCGGTGCTGTATTACTAATCATAGCACCGATAATAGCACCGCCTGCCGCTATGTATGCCTGCTTGATTTGTCCCTCATAATCAACCGTATTTTTCGGGGTGTATGCCCGTCCTTGACGTGTAAATCTCGGACGGGCTTTGCCCTGCGGTTTGCCGTAAACTGTGAATTTAATACCCATCAGCTGACTCCATTCTTTTCTGTTGTAGTTAGGTTCACTTCCTATATCTTCGAGAATTTCATCAACAATTATTCCTTTTTTGCCCGTATATTCGGCATACTGTTTGTCGGTGTAATATCTTCTGTCTTTTGGGTTTCGACAGGCTTTTAATACTCCATCTCTATCCCATCTCTGTAATGTCTTAACCGAAACACCTATCATTTCGGCAAATTCTTTAGGTTTGTAATTGCTCATAAGTTCACTCCCTTATGAACATATTATGCCATATTCAAACACTTTTGTCAATGCTTTTTGGCACTTATTTTGTTACTTCTTTTTTGTTTTTTATCAAAACGGTAAATCTTCATCGGACGGCATATCGCTGAAACTGCCGTCAAAACTGTTATTATTTGCTGTCGGCTGTGTATTCTGCACGGGTGCAGCGTTTGTATTTGCCGTATTGTTTGCCTTGCTCTCGCAGAAGTATACACCGCTTGCGACAACGTCAAATGTATAACGCTTGTTGCCGTTAGTGTCCGTGTAAGAACCTGTACGGATTTCGCCCGTCAAGCCTATTCTCTGACCTTTTGTGAAATATTTGCAGACAAATTCCGCTGTTTTGCCCCATGCAACTATGTTTATGAAGTCTGTCTGACGTTCCTCACCCTGTTTTGTGTAAGCCCTGTCAACTGCTATGCTGAAACGCGTGTAAGCCGTGTTTGACTGGGTGTATTTGAGTTCGGGGGCTGTTGTAAGTCTGCCGATTAAAGATACGTTATTCATTTCTCAACGTCTCCTATAAATTTAAATTGTTAAAAGTTTCCTGTTCTTTGTCCGTGAGCGTGCCTTTTAAGTATTTCGCTAAAAGTTTATTGTAGAGCTTTTCTTTTTCTGTCATTTCCTGCTCTCTTACTTTCATCAGTGCCTGTTTCTCCGCTTTTTCCCTTTGCAAGTCATTAAGCGTTTTAGGCGTTTGGCAACATTTGCCTAAAATACGTCTTACTGTATCTTCATAATCGTGAACCGTATAAGCATACTCAAAGCCGTCTTCTTCACACTCGAATCCAAGTACTATGTTTGCGTCACCGTCATTTGGATATACACAAATTATCTTGCTGATGTTTATGAGAACGTTTTCACCGTTAAGCGTTGTACATTCAAGAAATTTACTCAAAATTCATACCTCCGTGTCCGTGCAGATAAATAAATCTGCTGTTTATACCTGCATTTTTTATGATAAAATCATCTGCTTTTGCCTTTGAGAGATGATTTTTCAATACGTCTTTTTCATACGCATATTCGCCTTTTGATACCTTTTCGGCAATTCGCTGTTGAATTTCGTTGTCTTCATAATTGGCTTCAATCATATAGAAGTCAAAATTCGGTGCTATAATGCCGTTGAGGTCGTTTGTATCTGTCGCATAAATGATTTTTTCGCCGTCTTCGGTATAAATTTTATATCCACAATTTTGTACATTGTGGTTAAGAGGTATCATTACAAGCGACACAAAATCAATGTAATTGTTTCTGGTATTCGGAGAATACACATCAATTCTCCATTTCTGCACACCGCAAGCTATCAATTTGTTGATAAGCCACTTACCGCACCCGAAACGGAGTGTCGGGCGTTTTTCGGCAAGTTTTTTTATCGTTGACGGGCAGAAATGGTCGCCGTGTTCGTGTGTGAGGAGTACCAGTTTCAAGCCCTTGATGTAGGGCTTGATGTCTTTGAACGGTACTCCGCAATCAATCAAGATTTCATCATTGATGATGACTGCATTTCCCTTTGAGCCTGTGGAGATTATATTATAAGTCATCAATATTCATCTCCTGTGGCGGTGTTTGCATCTGAACGGGAGTAGGCGGTGTTTCGGGGAGATTTTCGGGCTGAGGTTCATCAATTTCTGTCGGAACAAAATCGCCGTTTTCCGTCGTGTTTGCCGCTTTATTGTCCACTTCAAACGCTTTTTGCATTTCGGCTGACATAACGCCCCATTTGCTTATAATTTGACGAAGCATTGTCTTTTTTGCCATGCCGTCAAAATCTTTGTACCAAAATGAAGAATACTTCCACTCGTCTTTTTCGGGATATTTCTTTGCAAGAAAATCTTCATAGCTGACTTTCGGATACTGACCGCCCGTTGCATTTAACGAAAATGCAGGGCTGTATTTGTCAGCGTGTTTTAACATCTGCTTTTTAGACCAATACAGCACTTTTTTAAATCCGTTGAGATACTCGAACATCGCGTAATATCCGACGGTTTCAGCCGCCTCACGTTCATCAAAGTCCTGTATGGGATTGAGTTCAATTTCGTCATCAAAAGGATTGTAGTAACCAAGCTCGCCTTCCTTGATTTCCATAGCATTGATGTGCTTGTAAAATCCCGAACGTACCGCAAGCTGTATGTAACCTTTATCATTTATACCAACGATTTACCATTTGTGTTGGATTAGACTATCTCTTCATCTCACAAGATGCCGTGCGCTTGGAGTGGTAACTCATCTTCCACTCTACACAGTTACATTCATCACTGTTAGTCGTTACACTACAAGTATCGGTAATGCTTTCCCTTGCAAGTCTTATATTTACCTTTCAAGTGTCCGCATAACGTAGACAGTCCGTATTTTTCGTTTGCGTCTTTTATAGACTTAAATACTTCGCCTGTCTCAATACAAATGACTGGTTTATTACGATAACTATTATCTCTGTGTCGGTCTTTAAGCTTTGCACATCTCTTTTTTATCGTTTCTTGGCTTTGCTTTTTTCCAAGATTTGCGTTTCTGAGCTTTTCCCTTGTTTCCTCAGAAACACTATGTCCTACCTGCGGCCCTTTAAGATTGTTCTTTATAATCTGAGCTTTTTCTTCTTCTGTTTTGGAGTCCCATTGTTTTTTCCCGGCTTCTCTCAATTTTTCCTTTGTTTCCTCGCTAAAAGATATTCCGGTAATTCCACGTCCCCCACGCGTCCTGTTATATTCGGGCTTTAATTTTTCTATCCAAAAAATTTCCCGTTCGTCTAACAGAGACTTGTCACATTCTTCCAAGACTTCAAAAGAGAAATTATCATATCCGTACTTATTATACGCACGTTTAAGGCTTTGGTTGGATTCGCTGCAAATATATTTGTGTTCTTTTTTTCTGCGTTGTATATCTACGCTTTGACCGATATATTTTTTTCCATTTACAAGATTTTTTATTAAGTAAATGCCAGTCATAATGTATCACCTCAAATACATTATAGCACGGTGTTGCCCTTATGTCAATTCTTTTTAGGATATAGAGGCTGTGGAGGGTTTCCACCGTTAGCACATAAAACTGTACACCCCTGAGTAATAGGGTTCACACGGTTTTACTTGACCCATTAGGTTAAGCCAAGAATAAACTGAGCATCATAATGTTCAGGAATGCCGTTTTTGGCTTTGACCTTGAACGGCACCATATAATACTGCCCCAGCTGAGGGGAGTGTGCAAGGTTAAGGCTTTCGGCAAGAAGTGAGGCACTGAGAATAGTGTTAGCCTCGCATTTCTGCAAATCGGGATTTGTCGCAACGGCTGACATGATAGCAGCTGTATATCTCTCAACTTTTTTCTTATCTCCGAGTGTCTGAGAGATAAACTTTTGGTAAGTAGGTGTAGATATTGCCGTTGAAAATTTGGGTTTCTGCATAGCCATCTGATTGTTATTCATTTTTGTTACCTCCGTTTTTGAATTCAATATTATTTTCTATGAGAAAGGCTTTTATCGCCCTTAACTGTTCGAGTGTGCCCGTGACGGTGAAAGTCATGCTGTAAACAGGCATTTCGGAAATATTTTCTTCGGGAGTTTCCTCGACAACGGGCGGTGCAAGCTGTGTGACATTTTCTTCCACTTCACGTTTGATATTTTCCTGTTGGGTGTAGGTTTGAGCTGTCTGCTGTGCCTTTTCAATATCACGTTTTCTTTGATTGACAGACATTCTTGCCTGTGCAAGATTAAGGCAGTTCATATATTCGGCAAGGATTTCATCACCGTCATTTGTCTGAGAAATGCTGTCAACGTCGTTTTTTATGCGGTCTATGACGGAAATAATTTCTTTTTCAAGTGCAGTTTGCGATTTTGTAATCGTGACTTTCGGAATAACCCTGTCGACATCAAGCCAGTTCAAACAATATGCCGTAATAAGTTCCTGAGCATAAGCCTTGACTTTATCGTATTTTTCGGCTTTCTGCACATCTTCGACATCATCAATTTTCTTTTTAAGAACGGCATCGGCTTCCGTAAAGGGAATTTTGATGTACTTGTCATACAGAACCTTGAAGTCTCTAAGGGGCTTTTCATATTCGGCTGTGCGTTCTTTACGCTCGGTTTCGTACTCCTCGAATTTTTTTTTGAGTTCGGTACGGGTTTTCTTGACAGCCTGCTTTGTATCTTCCGTGCAAGCCATAGCCTTGGCAATTTCGATTTTATCTGCACATTCCCTTGCAATTTTCTGTAAATTCTGTTCCGTAACCGACAAATCCGTGATTGAAATGATATTCATACTGCACCTCTCCTTTTTTTTGCAAGATATACTTGATTTTGCCGTCAAAATGGGATATACTTTCGATAGATGTATTTTCTATTTCCCTTGTCGGTATTGGCGTACCGATAGGGGATTTTTCTTTTTTCTCATTCGTTGCCGTTCACCTTTTTCAAAATCGCCTGTGCGTCCTTATCCTTAAACCAATCTCTTGCCTTGTAATTTCTGACTTCCTCGATAATCCAGCCTGCCAAAAGTACAACTGCTATCCATGCCATAAATACAAGCACGACTGTCATTTTTATAGCTTCGCTTTCACTCATTTTTAAACGCTCCTTTCGTCTTTCGGAATAAGTCCTCCGACAAGTACCGTTATATCAACCCCGAATATCTTTGCGAGTATGCTCAAATCTCCCAGAGTGAACTTGTCGGGGCATTTCCTTTTTTCAAGCCATGTGGGAGATGATACTCCGAGTTTTTCATAAACTTCCTTGTTTGTCAGCTCTTGCAGCTCCATATAATACATAATCGTTGCAGTAACTTTCATCAATGGGTTTTTACATTTCTTCGGCATAATAGTCACCACCCGAAATATGTACATGATAGCCTGCGTGTTCAACTATGGTATCGTCGCTTGTGAAAGTGACAAGTGAATTGCCCTTGCCGTTCTGAACGGTAACAGAACCGCTCACCCAATTTATTTTGATTGTCACAACAGGCATTTTGTCATCATTGTAAACCGTTATAGTCCTGTTCATTCAAAATCCCAACTTTCATCATAATCTCTGTCTGCTGTCGGATATTCTTCTTCATCGAGATAGCCTGTATCATATCTCTCAGTGTCTGTATTGCCGTAGAGCTCGTCATACGGTGACCAATAATCTCTCATTTTTTGCACCTCCTTTCAGTATCTTTTGTTCGCCCTCGTCAAGAATTGCTTAGCCCATTCCTCGAAAGGATTTACGGGGATTTCCTTTTCCTCTTTGCCGAACTGGTCTGCAAGTGCTTTTGATACAGCGTTGAGTACACGTGCGTCATCAAGGGCTATTGCGAGTGCTTTGTATGCTGTGTCTTTGTCAACGTTGTATTCGGTCATGATATTGTCCAAGTGGCTGTTTCTGACCTCTTTAAACTGTTCTTTGCCGCTCATTTTTCATTCTCCTTTCCGTCTGTGTCGGTCTGCTCTGCTGTTGCCTGCTGTATGCTGTCACCGAGCAATTCGACAAGTGTTACATTGAGTTTGCTTGCGAGTTTTGCAACGGTTCCCCATTTGGGATTTTTCTTTATGCCCTGTTCGATATGGCATATTGTCGGCTGAGATATTCCCGTGAGTGCCGCAAGTTCCGACTGAGAGTAACCGTTTGCATTACGCAAATTCTTCAAGTTTTCTGCAAGTGACAAAATATCCTCTCCTTTCGTGAATTTTATTATCAAAGTTATTGACAGAGTTAAAAAATGTTCTATAATGGTATTAAGTATATATTGTGGGGTTGCTGTATCTTTATCAATAGCTTTAATAATATTATATCAAAAAGTTTCATGAGTGTCAATATAAAAATCAAAAAGTTTCTTATTTCGTAACTTTGCACAAAAAGAAAGGAGATTTATTATGTATAACATTCAAACTGTTTCTAAAAGAATGAAGCTTGATGCTCGACAGCAAGGAATAAAACTCAAGGAAATGCTTGAAAGTTGTGGATTAAATGTAAATTTCATAATTCAAATGTCTGACCGCACGGGTGCTTTTGCCCTTGCTAAAATAGCCTTTAATCAAAATATGATATTTTTAACCGATTTATGACACATTTTTCCGAACGTTCCATACGATATTCCATACAAAAAATTTGCCTTTTTAGCATTATGTACAAATTTGTACTAAAAATCTTGTTTATTATTTTAAATAAAATATATTGATTTTATTTAAAATCTATGTTATAATTACAGCTGTAAGAACAAATGAAAATCAACAGCCCACAGGGCAGAAAGAGAGAGATTAAGATGAAAGAATTTAAATTTTATTCAGACGGATTTGAACTTCCCGTAAGCGTATGCAAAACACAAAAAGAAGCAGTCTATGAAATCACATCTGCAAGAGAAGCATTGAAACTTTTAGACAAAGAGGGTGAATGCGAAGGCGGTTGTGAAAAACTGATAATAGACGTTATTTACAAAGATGGAAGCACATATTACAATTCAAACAATTATGCAGAGGAAGGCAAGTTCAAAAGAACAGGTATTGCAAGAGCAATAGTATCCACCGAGTACGGAACGGTTGTTTTTGGTGATTTTGCTATAACGGAATACGGAGATGTAACCATAGAAGAAAGCGAAATCGAAGAGTACGGCGTATATGCAGGACAGTATGACGTAAAAGAGCAGGACGAGCAGGAAGTACAGGAAGTATCTGAAACAGAGACCAACGAAACAACGGCTGAAACGACAGCCGAGCAGGAAACAGTTGAGGGTATTTCCAAAATGGAAATACCCACAGAAACGGGCAACAGCGGATTTGAGTATACGAGAAGTCAGGCACAGGAAATCATTGTGGCAGGTACAAGCATAGCAAGAGAAAAGTATAGAGAAAAGCACGGTATATACAGTCCTATGGATTTGAAGAAGTTCAGCAGGAAACAGCTTGACGATTACTTATCAAAGGAACTTGATTACATTAACAAATTTTTGAACGATACCTTGCCAAAAGAAGTATTTAACGCCATGAAAGGAGAGACAATGTATGCTTAAAGTAAACACCATACACAGCTTGTCTTATAACACTGCTGAGCGTGAAAAATTCTGCGATTTGATAGATTTCTTTGAAAAAGAAATACAAGCCCTTGAAAGCAAAGATGACGAGATGTTTGAACAGTTAAACAACGAAGACTATGACGTTTGGGAACAGCAGTATGAGCAGGAACGTGACAAACTTTACGACAAACGTCGTAACGCATGGATAAACGCATTCGCAGCACAATTCCCGAACAAAAAGAATGAATGGTTCGCTAATGTAATCAAGAAGTTTATTGATGAGGGTAAAGCAAATGGTGAAGCTTTTCACATATCAGCGAAGCAGTATGATTGCTTTTTGAAATACTGCTGTCACGAAGATGACAACAAAGAAGCATGGAAGTGTTACAAAACATATTGCCGTTGTTGCGGTTGTTTGATAACGCTTAAACGCCCAAGGCATGGCGGATATTACATGGAAATAACAATATTGACAGCATAATAACAAGCTGACCTATCGGCTATACGGGCAATTTTTTATAAAAGACGGAAAGGAGAAAACGGTTTTGTTATGAAGAAAGTAATAAGAGGACGTGTATATGACACGACCAAAGCAAAAAAGATTTACGAAACCGATAACGGATTAGGTCATAATGACCTGTACTATATCAGCGAAACGCTGTATTGTAAAAAGACGGGAGAATATTTTTTGCATGGTGACGGCGGAGCAGGAACGGGATACGCCAAACACTGCGGAACAACCAGTGTTGGAGCGGAAGATATAGTACCACTGACATACAACGAAGCTAAACAGTGGGCAGAGGAACACATGAACGGTGATGAATACACAAAAGAGTTTGGTGACCCCGAAGCAGATTACACGAACAAAGTGATGACTATCAGCATAAGACAGAAAGCCATAGACAAAGTAAAGAGAGAAGCCCAAAAAAGAGATATGAGCGTGAGCAAGTTAATAGAAGATTTGATAGAAAGCATTTAAAAAAAATCCCCCGATTGTAACAAATCGGGGGATTGATTATTTGACCTGTTCTTCCGTTGCTCCGTGTTCTTCACGTTCGAGCAACCAATTTACAAATGCGTTCAACTTCATTCCACGATTTTCGGCAAGTTTCATATAGTCGCCTTTTTTGCCTTTCGGGAACATAACCGAGAATCTGTCGTATTTTTGCCTGTTAAAATCATTCCTGTACTGTGTCCCGTGTTCTTTTTCCCAGTCCGACATAATATCACCACGCTTTCATAGAGATTTTAGCATTTTTTCAATTATTACTCAATAATCAAAATGCACAATTTTGTTGATTGGACTTTGTTTATTATTTTTTTAAAAAACTATTGAATTATTACTAAATAAGTGGTATGATAGTATCGACAAATAAATAAACAATTTGACAGCCGAAAGGCAGAAAGAGAGCGATTAAGATGACAAAAAAGATGTATAAAGCATTTGTAAAAAGCAAAGAAACAGGAGAACTCACAATCATAGAGAGTGAATACACAAGCAAAAAAGATTTTGCACGTGATTTGAGAGCAAACGGATACGCAGTAAAGTTTATATCAACTCCCGAAAAGTTTGATGAAGACAGCGAAAATTACAATTGGGAACTCAAAAGACGTAAGAATGTCAGAGAAGCGATGAAACAACACAAAGCAAGCAAAGAGCAGGCAGAAAGAGAGACGATTGATATGAAAACACAGGTAATTAACAACAATTCGGCAGAAATTCAGGTAGCAGTAGAAAATTGGTACATGAACGGGAAGCCATCTTCATCATATTTCACGATGAACGGAGAGAAGTACGCAGTGTTACCACGTTATGGCACCAGTAACGAATTCGATGCGTTTAAAGTCAAGACGTTTACGATTGGCGAAGGCACATATCATTATCCGTATTATGACCCCGAAACCCGTGAGCCGATTGACAGAATTGCAGTTGTAACAATCCCCGATGAGCTTGTTATCAAGAAAAAAGAGCAAATCGATGAAGCAAATCACGGTAATACATTATTCAAGGAATTTTTTAAGGTCTAACGCTGACGGCAGGGCGAATGCCCTGTAAAGCTGCACCGACATATCCGAAGCAGTCGGGAGCTAATAAAATATGAAAGAGGTTATCACTATGAAAACAATGGTAAAAAATGACAGATGGAACGGTATCGAAACAGTAACAGTATGGTTTGATGATGATATGTCAACATACGAAATAATTGACAAAGAAAACGGCGAAACAATCGGGATGATTTATGACGGAGAATTTTTAGACGAAGAAGGACAGGTTGATTATGATAAGCTGTACGAAACAATAGAGCTTGAAATAGTATTTCACATCAAAGCAAAAATAGAAACCCCCGACGAAGTTGAGATAGAAGAATATGACGAAGACGATGAAACGCCCGTAAATAAAAGACAGTATGATGTGTATTATACAGACGGCGTAAACGAAACATATACAACTCTTGACGCTGAAACGGCAGAAGAAGCACTTGAAGCAGAACAGATAGAAGTCTATGGTTGGAATCAAGAAGCAGGATATAAAAAATACAAAATAACAAAAGTTCATTACGCAATAGTATAAGATTACAAAGTCCATTGACGGCAGAGCGTAAAATAATAACCGTATGAAAAATTATCCTCCATTTCCGATAAGTTCGGGAATGGAGGATTTTTTATATCTCGTTTAGTTTACGCATTACATCATTGTACAATTTTACGTTAAAAAGCGAAACGGCAGACATCAGCTCGTCCATTACTGCCCAAATTTTGACGGCTGATTTACCGTCGATCAACTTTGAGAACTCGCTGTCAGATTGATAGTTGACAGTTGTTTCGCTATTGTCGGGCGGTGCATAGCTGTAAGTGGGTGTTTCCTTTTTGGAAACACCCACCGAGTTTTTCTCGGCAGTTGCTTGTAAATTGTTCAAAATGGTGTAATATGCTGCTAATTTGATACATGTATTTGCGTTTGGGTTGCGTTGTCCTTGACATTCGGCAATAGCCTCTATCAAATCATTTTCTGTTATCAAGGACGTTTCCCCCTTACATCTGTTCCATTTTGTTTATAAGCTTGCGTATTTCCTGTTTTGTCTGCTCGTTAGGTGCGTCATTCATGACCTCATGCAACCTGCTGATAATTTCGTCATTTGCTTCATCACGGCTGTATCTGCCCATACTATCACGTCTGACATTGCCGTATCTCGCATAACTGTTACCACCCTCACGAGTATATCTTCTTGCATAGCTGTTACTGTTCATATTGCCGTCATAGCTGCCACGGTTAGAATATCCGTCTTCACTATATTCATTCATAGCCATGATTGTTTCAAGGCTTTTAATAGCGTGTGTCAGCTTGTCAACAGTATCAAGACTGCCTGCTGTGAGTTCGCCTTTTTTAGCAATGTTTTCAAGTTCTTCACAAAGCATTTCTTTGATTTTTTCGTATGATTTCATTTTTTATTCACCTCTCACGCTATGCGGTTGATAACCAAATTAGCATTTTGCACATTTATCACGGGTGCAGGTGTGACAATCGGGTCTGATGTAGCAGGTACGCTCTCGACTGAAAGTGAGAAACAACAACCTCTCGGCACTTTGATAATTGCCGTTGATGTTACATTGCCGTACTCGTCAACTGCTGCAGGTGTGATAATCGCTCTGCTTGTCAATCTCGGTTCGCCATTGATAGTAATCGCAACAGCTATTGAGCCAACTGTACCGCCTGTCGGAATTGCAATGTTACTGTTAAAAGTTACCCGGTATGTTGCAAAACACTGATTTGTTATGCCACGCAAAATAAAAATTCCGTCGCCATTGTTGTGTACAACATAGCCTTTTTTACACGGTATAGAATTATTGAAATTTACAGGACTGTTTAAATAGACAGTCTGGATTTCGTTATATACATATTCTGCTGCCATATCGTCACCGCCTTATGCGCCGCAACCACAACCGCAACCGTTATTTTGGCAAGTAAAAATCGGAGTATTGCCATATACTGGCATAGAGGGAACGGGGCAATTTTTGAGCCTGTTATAAACTCCGTCAATTTCTGCCGCTTGACCTGCCAAAATCTGAGCCGTCTGAGCCGTCTGTGAAGCTTGCATATTTGCCATATTGACGGCATTCTGCAAAGCAACATTTTCTCTTTGAGCCTGTGCAAGCTGATTTTTAACACCATCAAGTTCCAAAGCACAAAGTTTGTCGAGGATAGCCTGTGTGTTTGCGGTATTCGCTGCTCTTGTAGCACAAGCCTCTGTTGCGATAGTGTATTTAACATCGTTTGTAGCAGCTCTATTGTCGCAGCAGCACTGGGCAAGCTGAGCGGAGAGATTTGTCAAGCCCTGTGTGTTAGCTGTCTGAGCGGCAAAAGAACGCTCCAAATCGCTTATCTGATTAGTGTACATCTGCTGTGCAATAGCGTTCTGTGCATTGTTTACGCCCTGGTTTACACTGTTAAAGCCGTTGCAAAGACTGTTTTGAATAGCTGCCGTTCCGTTTGCGATACCGAGATTTGTGCTTGCAAAACCGTTAGCCAATGACATCTGAGTATCACCGAAACCACCGCAAATCTGAGTTGACAGTCCTGCTATACCGTCACGAACGGAAGTGATATTGTCGTTAATCATAGCGTCACGGAAACCACCGTTTGTGTTGGAATTGATGTTCTGTTGACCGTTCAGAAGCCACGGGAACTCATAACCCATGCCGTACATACCGCCCATCATTGCACCGCCACCGAAGCCGCCAAAGCCGCCCCAGCCACCATTGAGCAAGGCTATCAAGAAAAGTATGCCAAGCCAACTATCGCCAGTGCCGCCAAAAAGTCCGCCACCATTGCCATATCCACCGTTATAAAGTGGCTGAACAGGCATAACAAGTCCATTGCTGCTTTCATCTGTAATTGCCATTTCATTTTTCTCCTTGTAAAAAAAATTATATTTTAAAGCCCCGTGCACTGAGCTTTAAGTGCTTATCTTATGTTTCCGAGCATATTATTAAATTGGGGTAACATCTGTTTTGCTTGATTTACCTGCTGTTGGGTGATTTGCCCCGAGTTTAACAAATGTTGTACTATGTCCTGCGGATTGTTCGTGCCGTTTGGAATGTTAAATTTTTGCTGTATCATGAATTGTAACGGATTGCCCTTGAACTGGTTGAACATTTGCATGATGTTCATTTGCTGTCCGTGCTGCGGTATAATCGGATTTGCCATTTATATTTACCTCCATGTTTTCAAAATCATTCAGCCTTTTCTTCAATGCTTCTATTTCGTTCCACAATGTCACTATATCGTCTTTTTTTGCATATTCGACATTAAGTTGTTGCTGTGGGTTCTCATTGCTTGTAACGGTGTTTTGTACTCGTATATCTTCTTCCTTGACAAGGCGGTATTTCTCAAACTTTGGTCTGTCAAGCTGTGAAAATCCCATTGTCTTTGTGTAACAATAAGGAGCATTTTCATCAATGAATGTTACACTATTGCCAAGTGCAACAGGATAATTTCTCGCTTCGTTTTCATCACGAACCGACACAAAACCACCGTTCTGTATTTGTTGGGGCTGTTGTTGCATATTGCTTTGATAATTATTCATCTGCTGTGGTATTTGCTGAAAGTTTTGATATTGATATTGTTGCGGATATTGATACGGCTGATATGTTGCAGGATAAAAATTATTGTATGCCATTGTTTACCTCCCAATAATAAATTGGTACTCTGTTACCGCTATCCCACGTGTCAACGTAATTGCCGTCTATCACTGCGACAACGTGTTGACCGACAAACACTAAATACCGCCCTTTTGGGTGGTCATCTGCAAATTGCTTGACTGTATAACAATTCGGACAAGTATCGGGGACAATGTGCCTTGTCAGACCCTTGCTTTTAAGATACTCATTCCACACGCTGTCACTTGACGGCATATCAGACATCATAAAACCTTGTATTGCTAATCCGATATATGTTGTTTCCCAGTCTTGATTGAGTACAGTTGATATTGCTCTTATAACACAATCTCCGACTTGCTTTTGCTGTGGATTTGCGTTGTAGTTTACATACATTTGTATCACCTGATTTTAGTATAAACAAAAAACAAGGCATTGACAATCAAACCAATACCTTGTTTTTTACTATCTTTTTACTACTACTCAAAATGCCTAAAAATTTTGTCCTGTTCTTTGTAAACTATTGCGGTTATCCGCTGAAAGCTCAGTCCGAATTTTTCAGCCAAATCGCTGTATGTCATTCCGTCAATAAACCGTAATTTTAAAATCTCTCTGTTTCGTACAGCGTTTCTGCCCCGTATCCATTCATCAATCAATCTTGACAATTCGGAATTTGAAACATCTTCAATCCTCATTAGTGCTTCCTCGTTGCTTTTCCTTTTGCGGTAGTTCTGTTCTTTTTAGTTCTTTTCTTCACTGTCAACCTCTGCCCCATAGTAACCAACTCCATTACTGTCACCAATGATATTTACCCCCGTGCCGTCTTGCGTATATTCGTAATCCTCAAAATCATATTGATTTATGTACAATAACCACGACACATTACACAACACGATTGATATTATTGCAATTATCAATGCAATCCACAATTTTTTGATGTGTCTTTCCATTCTTGCCATTGTAGCTTCGTACACGATAAACGGAATTTTTGTTGGGTTTTCAACATGATTTTTTGAATTTTTAACTGTTTCAACATTTTCAACATAGTTTTCAACACCATATGTTGAAGTTGTTGAAAAGTCTTTTGTGCTTTGATGTTTCATGCTTTACCCCTCATCATAAATTCGATTTACTTCTTTCTGCACATCATCATACAATGCACCCAGTCTTTCTTCTCTTTCCTGTCCGTTGCCGTACTTGCCCTGTATAACGTCACGTGCGATTTTATCAAGGTCAATTTTCTTTGTGTAGTCGAGTGCAATCCAGCCTTTCACACCGTCATATTCGATAAGTCCCCATTTATACTCACCGCCCGATGTCCAGTGTGTTACTTTTACAACGGCATTAAACGGCACTACTCCGAGTTTCTTGAAATCCACACCTGCACCTTGTCTTATATTCAAGCCGTCTGTTGCGGTAACTTTTACGGCATAATCAACGACTTTTGAGGAATTAAGCTGATAAATTTCTATCTCTTTTTTGGTTGCAGTTGAAGTTGATTTTGTTTCGGTCTGCCAGTTCGGGCGGTAAAAGGCATAAACTGTCCAATCGTTGAAATTACGCCATTTTCTTCTAAAAACAGACGTTTTCGCCCAGTTTGCGTTATTTCCGTCAACATTGCCTTCAAGAGTTGTAATCGTTGTCCCGTCAAAATCTTCAACTATGCCTACATGGTCACAAAAATATTTGTCCTCTCTCGGATAATCGTTGTATCTGAGGAAAAACAAGTCGCCACGCTGTGGGGGCATATTCACCGACTTTTTAAACCATTTTCCGAATTTGCCTTCTGAACCTCTCGGAATAGAGCCTGCACCGCCCTCGACCTTTTTGATATATTTCCCTATAAATCCACAATCTTTCATTATCGCACTCACGGCATAAGCACACCAATGTGTGATATATCCGAGATGTAATTTCTTATTGCAGACGTAATCCCCGTTACAGCCCAGATATTTCCACGCTGTATCAATGAATTTTTCTTTATCGGTCACTTTTGTCATCTCCTTTTTCGTCAACAGTGTTTTTCAGCCTGTTTATCAGCTTTTTCAAAAAGTTCGGAATAGGCACACCCATTCTTGAAAGATTTTCAAGTACGGAAATCAATTCATTGATGATAAGCCACACCGCTACCAACACAGCGAAAAATACGCTGTAATGGAAGTCAACATTTATCTGCTGTAAACCTTGCGAGATAAGCCAGTCAATTATCATGGAAGCCAAAACCAGTGCAAGATAACCCACTTTTTTAACAATGCCCTTAATGCCTTCTGTGCTTGACAGCTCCGAGTTGTAAGCAGCTGCCAGCATTCCCGTTGCATAGTCAATTATCATGGCACATATCAAAATTATTATGGGTATAGAAACTATCCCGAGATAATACAAAAGTCCCGCAAAAACTGCTGATATGAATGTTTGCAATTCTTTATTCTGCATAGTTCCTCAAATTCCTCCGTTTCTTCAAGGTCGATATACTCGACATCGGCATTTTTTATCAGAAAACAATATTATGAATAACCTATATTTTTGAAGTCATTTGGATGATGGCGAATAATCCAGTCAACATATTTGCTTATTGTCTGTGCTGTTCTTACATATCCAAGTACGTTTTCATGAAAT
>Ga0310695_10001667_pt1 | contig 51020 bp, 75 predicted proteins | sample RumenRJG_04DNA_FD_203882 | JGI IMG/M metagenome (GOLD analysis project Ga0310695, IMG submission 203882) | Bovine rumen microbial communities from Lethbridge, Alberta, Canada - RJG_04 (v2) (version 2) | ecosystem: Host-associated > Mammals > Digestive system > Stomach > Rumen | place: Canada... | reverse complement strand
TTGGCTTTATTGCTTCAAAGGCATGGCAAAACGGAGACATGGCAATAGTTATGATGGCAATAATTGGATTTATTGCTGACATTGAATTAATAATTTTACGAAGGGAGTGACGGAATGACAACACTTGAGATTCTTAACTCAACACCAAAAGACAGACAGCTTTGGTACTGGCGTAAGGAGATGGAATCATGCCACAGACGCATGAGGATATATCCGAAAGGCGATGAAAGGCGAAAGCACTGGTATGAACGCTATGTATCAGCTATCAGGACATATAACGAGTTGTCAGGAATGAACCTGAAACCACAGGAGGTGACGGAATGAGCGGTTTCTATTTTGCGCACCGTTTGACCGATGAAATAGGTTTATCGTTTGCGGTTGTATATATTCCAGAAGAGAGAGGGATACAAATATCGTTAATGTTTGGGTGCTTGATGTTGGCGATTGGATATAGCGGGAAAGAGGTGCCGGAATGAGCGAAGCAATAGCGTTTATAGCAGGACTATTTGCGATGATGGTAGTGTGGTTCATCAATGACAACTCCACGAGTACGTCTCCATATCGCAGAGGATTTGAGGACGGATACAGAAAAGCAATGAAAGATTATGAGTAGAAAGGGGTGACGGAATGAAATATGTATTAGACATTTGCGAAACAGTCACAAAGTCGCATAGGGTGACTATTGATACAAACAGACCTGTCGATGATATTTGTGACGAAATTGAAAGCCACGCATCAGGGATCATGGACGTTTGGGATATTCAGTATCTTGACGGTGTGGTTGGCTTAGAGGTTGTTGAAGATGAAGACGGAGAGTCTGAGTTTGAAGTCGAGAGCGCAGAAAGGGACTCAGAAGATGGTGAGGTGACGAAATGAGCGATTTGAATTTCTATTGGAGAATGGGCGATTATGCACTACAAGCCGCAATTTGCAGAGGGAACACAATAGAAAAGATTTTGGAAAGGGAAAAAAGAAATGGGAATATATCTGCCTAACATGGAGATGCCGAAGAGTTGCGATGAGTGCAGATTTTGCGTGAACGGATTTACTGACGATGCGCCGATGTACGAATGTGCGGTGCAGAGTTACGAGAATGTATCCGTGTTAGTCGAGAGTGGGGGCAAGCCTTTTGACTTCAGACCAGATTGGTGTCCACTAATCGAACTGCCACCGCACGGACGGCTGATAGCCGAAAAAACAATCACGGAAATTAGATACCACGATGCTGATGGGTATCATATAGTCAACGGCGAGCAGTTGTGCGAGTTAGAAATTGATGCAGAAACAGTAATCGAAGCGGAAGGGAAAAGTATATGAACGCAACAGAAATCAATATATTTATAACCGCCATTTGTGCAGTGGCAAATATCGCTATATTGGTGAAAATTTGGTGGAAATTGAAATAATCGAAGGGAGTGATATGAATGAAAATTGAATTTTATATTCCAAAAGACGAAAAGATACCAACAGACCTGAGACTCAAGGTGGACGGCATTGATGTCTACTATGAGCGAATTAAAGGCGGTTTCCGTTTTTATGTTTATGTCGATTCAGACGAAACGGCACTAGAGATTGTAAAAGCAATCGCAGAACAGATGATTTTTGACCATGACGAATCTCAGCACGGTGTTTCGTGGCGTACTGTATCAATGGAAGTCATAACGGATGATTGGGGATTTCGAAGAATTGTTGATTGGAAATACAGAGTGAGAGACAGTTATTGAGAAAGGGAGAAAGGAATGAGCGGAACACAGAATGAGTTAAATTACAAACTTGAAGAATTATGTTCTTGGATGTACGAGAACAATAAGAGAAAAATGCTTTTGGATTTGCTTGTTGTCATCGGATTTTGGAGCGAGTTTGAACTGAGGGAAGGAGAGACAGAATGTTTTTAACAATTATTATAATGATAGTGGTTGCAGTTGGAGTGACTTTACTCCGCAAGGACAAATACGAAGAAGAAGTCCTTTTTGGATTAGGTGTTTTGTTTACTCTCGGCGGTGGGCTTATAGCGTTCATCATGGCAATTGGCATTATTTGCGCTCACGTAGGAGTGGATGCCACAATCGAAGAGAACAGAATCGAATACGAATCGCTTTGCGAACGTCAGGAAATTATTAACTCAGAATATGAGGATGTGTCAAAGTCTGATGTGATTAAGGACATAGCCAAGTGGAACAAGGATGTCTACAGTTACAAGCACTGGGCAAACAATCCGTGGACGAGTTGGTTTTACTCTAAGCGAGTTGCCGATGATATGAAGATGATTGAGAGGAAATGAAGAAATAAATTATGAGTGGAAGTATAATATTACTTTTAATAATAATGTGTATTTTATTGTTTTATTATTTAGTTAAATTTATAATTTGGGTATTATATTTGGGCAAAATGACTCCAAAAATAACATTTAAAGCTTTTAAAAAAGTCTATTGTTTATATCCTTCTAAGTGGAGGTTAAGGGATACTTATGTTGATTACTATCCAAAAAAATATTGTAATTATATATCTATTGATTTTAAATACTTTCATGATTATCTGTTATATTGTAGATTTAAAAAGAAAATAGAGAAAGACCATGATTATGAAAAACAATTGAAAAATGAAAAGGAACTTATTGAATGTCTACAAAAAGATATTGATGCTTATAGGGAAGAGAATCTAAATGAAATAAATAAAATTATAAATAAGTAAATATTATAAGAAAAAACTAGACAAAATTTGACTCATATGTTATCCTTGCTTTAAGGAGGATTATATTATGATTAAATCAAAAGAAGAATTAGCAAATAAAATAAAACCATTATGTGAAAAAGTATTATTTGATAAAGAAAAAAGCAATAATATCCTTCAAGAGATGCAGACTTCTTTTAATATTCCAACGAAGTAATTTGATGGTAGGGAAAAACATGAATAAAAAATATTTGAGAATGGGTGTTGACAAATAATTTAATGTGTGATATATTATGTACATGTTAAGCGATGAGCTTAACAGTTACCTTCCATATTTTTTTAAAACTTTGCAAGGTCTGCCGTTGTACCTCCCGAAAGGGTCAAACAACGGATTTAATATAGCGGTGTGATGGAAATGGATAGACATGACAGACTTTGACTCTGTTGCCGTAAGGCTTGGGGGTTCAACTCCCCCCACCGTTGCTCAAGGGACATTTACAGCAAATTTTTCTAAGCATTTTATTAGGGATAAAAAGAGCGAAAAAGATGTCCTGAAATAATTATTAACATTAATGTAGCTCAGCTGGATAGAGCGCCTGCCCAAAGTAAAATTCATCATTTTAGTGATGTTAACGGCATTGATTTTTACAAGTCCAAGCAGGGGTCGTGAGTTCGAGTCTCACCATTAATGTTATATGCCCCTCTTAGCTCAGATGGCTAGAGCGCTAGAAGTTGTCATTTATGTGGCACAAACAGCAATTTTTCTATTCCGCTGGTAACGGAGAGGTCGTGGGTTCGAATCCTACAGAGGGGCTTAAGGGATACATACAGCAAATAATTTTACATCAGACTTTTAATCTGGAATAGTAGAAAGTATCCTGTAAATAATGTGATGCATACAGCAATTCTCTCGTATGTAGTCAAAAGGATAAGACGCTAGTCTAAAAAACTGGAAATGAGGGTTCGAATCCCTCCGAATGAAATGAAAAGCATCATGAAAGGAGTAAAAGGATTATGAATTTTGCAGAAGCTATTAAAAATGAAACAAAATGGACAAGAACAGAGAATGGTGCAATTGCACTTAATACTACTGGTACTGCTTGTCTTGATTTGTTTGGAACAATTGGTGCTTTGAGAAAAGCAGATGAGGCTAGAATTACTTCTCTGTTTGAAGAAGCATACAAAGAAAATCCTCTTCTTGCTACAAAGATTCTTTTTTACGCAAGAGATATTAGAGGTGATAAAGAAACAACTGGTCTTGGAGAAAGAAAAGTATTTAGAACTATTCTTAAATACGCAGCTCTTCACCATCCTGAATGTATCAGACCTAATCTTGATTTGATTGGTGTATATGGAAGATATGATGACCTTTATGAATTAATCGGTACTCCTCTTGAGGATGAAATGTGGGAATCCATGAAGAAGCAGTTTGAGGAAGATAAAATTAATCTTGAAAAAGGTAATGTAATTTCTCTTCTTGCTAAATGGATTAAGACTGCTGATGCTTCTTCTGAAAAGACAAGAAAATTAGGTATTAAGACTGCTATTAAACTTGGATATAGTGTATTTGAGTTTAAGAGAATTATTAGAGCAATGAGAAAGCATCTTAGGGTTGTTGAAGGACTTATGTCTACTAATCAGTGGGATAAGATTAAATATTCTGAAGTTCCTTCTAGAGCCATGATGATTTATAGAAATGCTTTTAAGAAACATGATGAAGAAAGATTTAATCTGTTTGCTCAGAAAGCGGTAACTGGAGAAGAGAAGATTAATTCTGCTACTCTTTATCCTTATGATATTATTGAAAAATATTCTAGTAAAGGATATTGGAGTAGAAACTATTATGATGGTTCTCGTCTTAGTGAAACGGAAGAGAATATTCTTCAAGCACAATGGGATGCTCTTCCCAATTATGTTGAAGCAGGAACTAATGCAATTGTAATTGCTGATACATCTGGAAGCATGTCTGGCAGACCAATGGACACTGCTGTAGGACTTGCAATTTATTTTGCTCAAAGAAATACAGGTGCTTATCATAATCTTTGGATGAATTTTAGTTCTAGTCCTTCTTATCAGACAATTAAGGGTAAGACATTAAAACAGATTCTTTCCAATATTAATTATAATAATTGGTCTGGTTCAACAAATTGCGCAGCTGCTTTTGAACTTATTCTTAATACGGCTATTAAGAATCATGTGTCAGTTGATGAAATGCCTAAGTCATTAATCATTATTTCTGATATGGAATTTGATTGGTGTGGTGGTCAGAATTGGAGTTTTTATGAAGAAATGAGAGCAAGATTTGCTCAATACGGATATGAAATTCCTCAGATTATATTCTGGCAAGTCGATTCAAGACATGATACTTTTCATGCTGATGCAAATCGCAAGGGTGTGGTTTTGGTAAGCGGACAGAGTGCTGGAACTTTTAAAAATCTTATTGGTTCTATTGGTATGAATTCTGTAGAATTTATGCATAAGTGTATTCTCAGTCATAGGTATGAACCTGTAACTGTTGAATAATATATTTGTCCGACAAGGACACCCTATAATATAGGATAAATAATATATATTTTACCCTATATTATAGGAATAAATCGACTGAAATGGTCGTGAGGTCATGATTGTGACCTTGTACTGCAATGCTTATTAAAATCTTTCTATGGGTAAAGTGAGCGGAAGGAAGTAAAAATATTTCGCAATTCAAAGAGACTAATACCTGTATTGGTCTGCCGTATACTCGGCAATCTGGACACATAGCTCAGTTGGTGGTAGCACATGCCTGTTAAGCATGGGGTCGCAAGTTCGAGGCTTGCTGTGTCCGTTTATGTTTTAAAAAGGCGGTGAATTATGTGGAATATAAAAGAGAACCTGTTAAAGGTTATGAAGAATATGAAGTAGATACAAATGGTGTTGTGTATGGAAAAAATGGGAAACCATTAAAGTATAGTTTGAATCATAAAGGATATTGCATGATTAATTTTTATGTTAATCATACAGTAAAAGGATTTGCAATACATACATTAGTTGCAAAACAATTTATCCCTAATAATGATGTAAATAAAAATCAAGTAAATCACAAAGACGGAAATAAAATAAATAATAATGCTGAGAATTTAGAATGGGTAACACCAAAAGAAAATATGGAACACGCTAAGAATGTATTAGGTATTGATAGAACTGGCGGTAATAATGTAAATTCTAAGAAAATTAAAGGAACTCATAAATTAACAAATGAAGTAATATATTTTGATTCTTTAGCAGATGCAGGGCGTTATTTTACAAATAACAATTATCGTGCAACAATGAAAAGCATTTGGAGAGCTTTAAAAGGATATAGAAAATCATATCATAAATACATTTGGGAATATTGTTAATATGATATAAAAATAATATATGCACCCGTGACGTAACAGGCAACCGTGGCAGACTTAAAATCTGCTCCTCGTAAGAGGGTGAGGGTTCAATTCCCTTCGGGTGTACTCAATTGAACCTTGCAGCGAAGGTTGTAAAGAATAGAGAACATTTAATTTAGTTCCTGTTCATGAGTTAGGAAGCTGTATTTAAAATAAAATATACTACATCATGCCGTATACCATTGGGCGGTGTTATGGAGACTTGCGGTGGAGAAGTTCGAATCTTCTACTGTCCGTGGTACTGACATGATGTAGTAAACCGCATGGGATACGAACAGCAATTTTATTCAAAAAGACTGCAAATCTTTTACCAAGTGATTAGTATCCTGAAATAAATAAAGAGACACTTACAGCAATATATTAAAAAATTCATGCCACATTCTATGTATTTTTTAATGTGTCCTGTATGGAAAGGACGTGTTGTATAAAACAAACTAATCAACGAGCAGTCGCCTAACGGTATGGCGCTCCGCTTGGGACGGAGAGATAAAGCAAGTTCGACTCTTGTCTGCTCGACTCTGTATTAGTTACAAATAATACAGACGGATATAAGGAGGTTAATAATATGTTAAATCCACTTTCTTTACAACTTAATCAAACATGTACTGGAAAGCAAATTAATGACTGGTGTCGTTATCAGGTTGAAAATAATGGATCGCATTATAAGGATGCGGTCAGGCTTCTGAAGAAAAATTTTAAAGATGATAGAATATATTATAAAACTATTAAAGTCAAAACTGCTGGATGTGGCGAAGCTGATGTAATTGAATTTGATAGGGTTAATAAGGATATGACGTAGTGGTAGCACACTGGTCTGATTTGCCAGAAGATGGGGTTCGATTCCTTGCATTGCAATTAGGGTTTCCTCTTTAAGGAAAATTATTATGGATAAATATCAATGTGTAAAAAGTTTTGAAACTAAATATGACCGCTATGGTAAAGATTGTGGTAATGGTGGAACAGTTAATGAAGGCGACTTTTATATTGTTATAAGAGAGCCTATTCCAAAAAAGAAATTATATAAATTAAAAAAAGAAAATGATGATAGTAAATGGAATACAGGTTATTTGTATTTAAGAGAAAATTTCTTTAAAAAACATTTTAAAAAAATTGAAAATGATTAATTACTCCGCTTCGCCTAATGGCTTATGGCACAGGACTTTTAATCCTGCGAGGAAATCCTCATTGTGAGTTCGATTCTCACAGCGGAGATTCACGATTATAAATGAAAGGTATATAATATAAATGTATAATAAAGATAAAAAAATTAATATTAATGGATATATAGCATATTATTATCCAGAACATCCAAGAGCATATGATAATGGATGTGTGTATGAACATATACTTGTTGCAGAACAGATATTAGGAAGACTTTTAAAACCAGAAGAATGTGTACATCATATTGATTATAATAAAACAAATAATAATCCTGACAATTTAATGATTTTTAAAACAAATAGTGACCATATTGCATATCATAATGGGGTGAAAGCGATTTTAAATGAAGATGGGGCGTATATATGTCCAGAAAAAATAAATAAAAATATATGTCCTGTTTGTGGAAAAAATAATAAATCATCTGATGCAAAAATGTGTGCAGAGTGTTACAAAAAAAATATTATAAAAAATATACCTTCAAAAGAAGAGTTATTAGAATTAATTCCTATTATGCCTAATACAAAAATAGCACAAAAATATGGGGTATCAGACAGAGCGGTTGGTAAATGGTTAGTGCGCTATAATATTCCACCAAGAGGACGTTCGGGTAAACATGCTTATTATTATAGAGAGTTAGCTCATTAGGTAAGAGCCACGTCCTTATAAGACGTAAGCCCTAGCAAGGTTTAAGCTGGGTTCGAATCCCAGACTCTCTATTAACTTATTTTAAAAAATCGGTCTATCTAGTCTTCGGACTCAAAAGATAGTAAAGCAAAGGATACGTCCTTAAAAGAAGACAATCACAAAAAACGGTAGTTGAAATACTAGTTAAGTAAACTATTCTCACATAACACTTAATCCAGCTTGGAGATTGTTTGCGTGCCTTTATGAGTGGTATGTGAATTATGGCTTCTTCGTCTAAAAGGTATAGGATAGCACCCTTTCAAGGTGCAGATTCGGGTTCAATCCCCGAAGGAGCTATTAATGGTTGTATTGCTAACAACCATTATTAAATAAAGTAGTAAAATAGTGTAAAATAGGAGCACAAAACTTAAGAAGATTTGAGTTTAAGAGCAGGTTCGATTCCTGCTTTTACTATATATTTTTTATATTAATTAAAGAAAGGGGGATTAAAATGAAATATGATATGCAAAAAATGTGGCAAGAGAATAAACCCCCACAAAAATCAAGCAATTGAAGAGTGGGATGAATCGGCATCATTTTATAGTACTAAATTATTGCGATGCCCACATTGTAAAAGTGTAATTGCCATTATTAAATATGATAACGAAATAGACCTTGACATTAACAATGATATAAGATATTATAAATAAAACATGTAAATAATATATATTAAGAAAGGAAAGAATAATATGTATGAAGATTGTCTAGATTCTATAACAACTAAAATTGATAGTGTAAATTTATTTGATTCTATAACAGGAGAATTGGTAACTTCTTTTAACCCAGAAGAATGTACGATAACTGTTGATACAGCACTTGATACATTAAATAATAGTGTACCTTTTATAACATTCGATTATAAAAATTATGGAAGTTATATTAATAATGAAAGTTATATTAAATTTATAAATGAATTTACAAATGAATTAAATAAAAGAGAGGAAGAAAAAATGATTAAAATTACAGATGTTGATGTTAAGTATGAAAAGAAAGTATTTGTAGATGAGACAAAACGAGATGAAAATGGTAATTATTCAGTAATTAAAAAAGAAGTTCCTGTAGCTACTATTGTATATTTTGAAAATGGTAGTGTACAGACTGCTTATTGTGATGAAGGTGATGAGTTCAATCTTGAAGTGGGTATTTCAATTTGCGTTACTAGAGAACTTATGAAAAGATTGTATGGTATTTCTGGTGAAACAAATGTTTATAACAAAGTTATTAGACAAGGAATGAAAGCTTATAAGAATCATTGTAAATTCAAAGAAGCGGCTAAGAAATACTATACTGAAAAAGAAGCTATTGAAAAGAATAAAAAGATTAAAGAGCAGAAGCGTAGAGAGAAGAGAGCGGCTAAAAAGAAAGAACGTGAGATTGAGATTCTTGCAGAAGCAATTAAAAGAGCTAACGCAGATTCAAAATAAATAACTATTAAATAAGTAAATATAATAATAAGGAGAAATAATAATGGATAGTAATGTAAAAGAAAATAATGTAAGACAGACAAATCTTAGACAGGCAGATGCGAAAGTTACAGTAGCTGGTATTGTTTCTGACAAGAAACTTGAAATGAAGACGGAAAATGGTGTAAGAACTATTGAAGGAACTATTACAATTAAGACCTCTGACACTAATTTTGTCCAGATGAGAGTAAGATGCGCTGACAAAAAGAAAGATGGTACTGAGAATAAGACTTTTACAGGTGTAATGACTGTTATGAATGAATATAAGTCTATTGCAGATAATGGTGCTGATGAGGCTGATAGAGTAAGAACATCTGGTCAGATTAATCTTTTTAGAAATAATAATAATGGCAATGAGATTGTAAGTTATACAAGTAATTTCTTTAATAGAATTAAGCCCAATCAAGACTATGAACCCAAGGCTGAGTTCGAAGTAGAAATGTATATTAAAACTCTTGTCCCAGAGATGAATAAAGATGGGGAAGAGACTGGAAGATATAAGATTATTGGATGGATTCCTACTTATAATGGAATTGAACCTCTTGAACTTTTTGTTCCTGAAGAACTTGCTGATGTTGTATCTAATACCTATGAGCCTAAACAGACTGCTAGATTTTACGGTGAAATTGTTCAGAATGTTACTTATGAAACAATTGAAAGACCTATGGCTTTTGGTGTTAAAAAAGAAACAAAAGCAAACTTTATCAATGAACTTGTCGTAACTGGTGGTTCTCCTGCTTATAATGCAGAGACTGAGGAAGAAGTTGTAAAGGGTGGAAATCAGATTCCTTATAATCCCGATACAATTCAGGCTGCTATTGATGAAAGAGACAGGCGAATTAAAGAAGAGCAGAACAAGCCTAAAACAAATACTGCTAATAATACAAAACCTTCTGGCGCTAGTAGAGGAAGACAGCTTGGTTGGTAATTAAAAAGGATATAATATATGGATAATGAATATATAACAATCGTTTTTCAGAATGGTGATATTTGTCATTATAAACCAAATGAATATACAGATTATAGATATGACAGGAAATATTTTATTGTAATTAAAGATAAAAGATGGATTGGTTTTTATAATCTGGATTGTATTGAATATATTGAAATTGGTGCTGAACCTGAGATGTGATTGTAATGTGGTTAATGTGCCGTTATATATATTATGACGGCACATTTTAATAAAATAATAAATATAATTTAGTGAAATATAATTTAGTAAATAATATATAAGGAGAAATAATTTATGGCAGTAACAGTTGATATTTTTAATCCTCAAGTTTCAGTAGTTGCTAAAGGTTTAGAGGGAAAGGTTATTCTTGTTTATGGCGGTAATAATTTAGGAAAAACAAAACAAGCAACAAGAATGAAAAAACCTCTTTATCTACCTTTCGAAGCAGGTTTAAATGCAATTGCAGGAATCAATTATGTTCCTATTGAAAAATGGAGCGATTTTATAAAAATTAACAAACAGCTTACAGATTCTAGTACCGTTGCTCAAGCTCGTGAAATGTATTCAACTATTATTTTTGATTCTATTGAACCAGCGGCTAGGTATTGTCAAGAATATGTATGCCAGAAATATGGAGCTGACTCAATTGCCTCTGGAAGATCGGGCTATGGTTTATGGTCTGAATACGCCACGGAATTTTGGAAACAAATTAACAAATTAACGAAGGCTGGATATTGTGTTTATTTCATTGCTCACGCACAAGCTGATCCAGAGACAGGTTATATTAGTCCAAAAGCTGATAAAAGAAGCCTCTCTCCTATTCTTGATGCTACGGATGTAACAGTATATGTAGAATCTAACGGAGTAGACGAAAACGGAAAAATTATTAAATCTTCTGGTTATCTCGCAGAAACAGATAGATTTTTTGCTAGAAGTAGATTTGATTATCTTCCTACTACAAAAATTGAAGAGTTTACTGCTGAGAATTTGGAAAATGTAATTATCGAAGCTATTAAAAATCAAGAAAAAGCTGAAGGTATTAAAGCTGTAACCTTTGAAGAGCAAAAAGCCGCTAGAGAAGTAGTAAGAAAATCTTATGAAGATTTAATGAAAGAAATGCAAGAACTTGGAGAAAAGATGGCAGAAAACGGTTATCTGGAAGACTTACAGTTGATTGTAACTGATAATTTGGGTGCTGATAAAAAAGCTTCAGAACTTAAACGAGGTCAGGAACAGCAGATTGAAACTATTATTTATGATATTCAATCGTTTCTTGCAAATAATAAAGTAGAGTAAATAAATATGGGACAATATAGAGATTTAACTGGGCAAAAATTTGGAAGATTGACTGTTTTACATCGAGCAATGGATTGTTATAGTAGATCTGGAACCAAGAAAATAATGTGGTTATGTAAATGTGATTGCGGGAATACTAAAGAAGTTAGTAGTAACAGTTTAACTAATGGAACAACATCGTCTTGTGGTTGTTTTAAAAAAGAATTATTAGCAAAAAGAAATAAGGAAACAGCAAAATGGAAAGGTGATACAGCACAACACAAAAGATTAGCAAGTATTTGGCATACTATGATTAAACGATGTGATCGCCCTAATCAAAATGACCAACATTTATATTATGATAAAGGAATTAAAGTATGCCCTGAATGGCATGATTGGTTTACATTTAAAGAGTGGGCTTTATCTCATGGTTATACAGATGAATTGACCATTGATAGAATTGATTCTAATGGTAATTATGAACCAAGTAATTGTCGATGGATAACTTATAAAGAGCAAGCCAATAATACATCAAAAAACAAATTAATTACTTATAAGGGTAAAACCCAAACTTTATCTCAATGGTGTGACGAATTAAATCTTGACTATTTTAGAACAAAAGCAAGATTAAATAATTGTAATTATACACCAGAAGAAGCATTTGAGTTAGGTAAATATGAATTAAGAGATTCTAACAAGTAAATAAAACATACAACTATAACAAACTTGACAAACATAAAAAGCGGTATTAATGTATATAAATAAAAGCATAATACCGCTTTTATCTATACAAGGAGAATAAAATGACGCAAGAACAATTTGATAGAGCTAATCATTTACAAAATAAAATAAAACATTTGAAAGATAAAAATAACGCATTTGAAAGAGTAATTGACCGTTTAAAAGGCACACAAATGCAAGATATTCAAATTCGACTAAATGATGCTTGGGTTGCGACTCCTATAGGAACCATTGATTATGGTGATTTAGTTAATTTTTTAGTTCAGCAAAAACTTAAAAATGAAACAAAAATACAAGAAATACAAAAAGAATTTGAAGAAATTTAAAGGAGAATACAATGAGAGACCCAAATAGACTTGATAGTTTTTATTTTCAATTAAGAGAAATTCACAAAACTCAATTTCCAGATTGGAGATTTGGGCAGTTAATGTCTAATTTTTTAGGATGGGTATATTCCGAAAAGAAAATAGACCCTTTCTTCCCAGAAGAAGATAAGATGCTTGAATATTTTAAAGAATTCGCAGGAGTTGATTGGTAATGTCCAGAGGTAGAAAACGAGTTTGTCTTCTATGTGGTAAACCGATAGAAGATAATAATGATTCTGTTCCTTATAAGGGGCGATATGCTCATAGCGCTTGTTTTAGAGTTGCAATCAAAGCGGTTCATGTAGATAAGACTGAAAAACTTGAAGAAAAAGCAGAACAAAAAGCAGCAAAAAAAAGAGGAAGACCTCCTAAACCAAAAGCGGAATTAAAAGATTCTATTACTGAAGAACAGTACATTCAAAAAAAATTATATTATGATTATTTAAGAAAATTTTTAGGTGATAAATTACCTGTTAAAGTTTATGCGGTTACCGAAAGATATATCCAACAATATGATTTTACATATCAGAAGATGTATCAAACATTAACTTACATGCATAATATTCTCGAAAAAGAATTTACTGATGATATTGTTGGTCTGATTCCTTATTATTATGATAAGGCAGAAAAACATTATCATACAGTAAAACAAATTGAAGAAAATAATAAAAATAAAGATATTAATGGGATGTATAAAAATAAAATAATTTATATAGACCCAAAACATAAGAAACGAAAACAAATTGATATAACATCAATTGGAGAAGAGGAATAAATGTACGAGGCATTAACAGACAAAAGAGCATATGCTAATACATTGGGGTGTCTTATGAAAGACCCCACCCTTGTAGAAGATATAGACAGACCACTTGATAGAGAAGATTTTAATACAGAAACTTTTTATGATTTATTATTTGTGGCTATTTATAATCTTAGTATGCAAGGTTGTAAAACAATTGATGAATTTGCTATTGATTCATATCTTAGCGGTTTTAAAGACCAATACAGAATATTTCAAGAGAATAGAGGACTTGAATATTTAAATAATATCAAAGAATTAAGTAGTCTTGAAAATTATGATTATTATTATCATAGACTTAGAAAATATTCTTTGCTTAGATATTATGAAAAACAAGGACTTGATACCAAGTTTATTTATGATACTTCGGTAGATGAATTTCACGCTAACACAGAACAGCAGAAATTTGATAATTATACTGAACAAGATATTGTATCAATGGTTGAATCCAGTTTAGTTATCAATCCTACGATGAAATATTGTACAAACACTCTTACTACTGAGGTTCAAGCAGCTGATGGTGGTATTGAATTGATTGAAGATTTAATGAAGATTCCTGATGTGGGATTACCGTTAAACAACAATGGATTAAATACAGTTGCAAGAGGTGCTAGAAAAGGCTGTTTGTATATGAGGTCTCTCCTTCAGGGACAGGGCAAAGCACTTCCTAACTATACTATTATCCCTACTCCCAATGGTTATAAAAGAGTTGATGAAATTAAAGAGGGAGATTATTTATTTGGAAAGAATGGTAAACCTACAAAAGTATTAAAAATTCATCCTCAACCAGAAAAAAAACAAGTTTATCAAATTGTATTTACAGATGGAAGAATTGCAGAATGTTGCGAAGAACACTTGTGGACATATAAAACATATGCTCAAGGACGATATAAAACTAATTCTTTAAAAGATATAATTAAAGAAGCAAATAATAGAAAGTACGGATTAAGAGATTGTAGAAACAGCTCTTGCCATTTCAGAATTCCTTTAAATAGTGCAGTAGAATATCCAGAAAAAGATTATTCAATTCCTCCTTATGTTATGGGATTGTTATTAGGAGATGGGAGTTTCAGATTTACTAGTTCAAATAAAGAATTGAGCTATTCTTCAGAAGATGATTATCTTCCTAATAAAATTGCAACAATAATGGATTGGAGATTTAGTAGGAATTCTAACATAAATTATACTTTTACATTTTATTATAAAAATCCCAGATATGATGTAACTACAAAGAGGACTTATATTAAAGTTAGAGTAGAAGATATTCTTAAAGAGTATCCTGAATTGATTCAAAAATACTCCAATGAAAAATTTATCCCTGAAGATTATTTATTAGGAAGCATTGAACAGCGGTATGAATTATTAAAAGGATTAATTGATACAGATGGTCATGTAGATAAAAAAGCAAGAGTAGGATTTTCAACAACCAGTAAAAAGATGAGTGAAGATATTTTAACACTTATTAGAAGTTTAGGATTAACAGGTGGTGTTCGAGAAGATAGAAGAAAAGAACATATATGTTATGAGATTTCTATTACAGCCTCTCTTGATAATAAATTAAAAATGGTTTCTATTCCGAAATATGTAAATATTATTCAGAATCGTATGAATATGAATATTATTTTTCACGATAGTGATTCAATAGGAATTGAAAAAATAATTAAAACAAATAGATTCGAAGACATGACATGCTTTACCGTGGATGCGGAAGATTCATTATTTTTGATGAACGATTTTATTGTTACTCATAATACTAGATATGCAGCTGGAGACGCTTGCAAGATGGCAGTACCATATATATATGATAAAAAGAAACAGGGTTTTAAATATACAGGATTATCTGAGCCTACTCTTTATATTACGACTGAGATGCCAGTTGATGAAATTCAAACTATTCTTTATGCAGCAATCAGTAAAGTAAATGAGGAACATATCCTTTATGGAACATACGAAAAAGGTGAACTTGAAAGAGTAAAACAGGCTATTGAATATATTGAATCAAGTCCTTTATATATAGTTCATATACCAGATTTTTCTATTGAAGATATTAAAAATATAATTAAAAAATATAATAGAGAATTTGGTGTAGAGTATTTTTTCTTTGATTATATCAGCACTTCATTGAGACTTATGTCTGAGATTAATGGTAAATCAAGAATGGGACTAAAAGAACATCAGTTGTTACTTGTGTTTGCTACTGAACTTAAAACAATTGCGCAACAACTTGATGTATTTATTTTTACGGCTTCTCAGCTTAATGGTGAAGCACAAATGGCTACATATAAAGACCAAAATCTTCTTGCTGGCAGTAAGGCTTTGGCGAATAAACTTGATGTAGGTATTATTTCAATGCGTCCAAGCAGGTCTGAGCAGGAGAAACTTGAAACCATTCTTCAAAGAAAATTTAATATCCCAATGCCAGATATTGGTCATTGGGTATATAAAGTCAGAAGAGGTCGGCTTACTCATATTATTATTTGGAGTAAAACAAATCTTGGGACAATGGATGAGGAAGCATTATTCGTAACTGATTTTGATTTTAATCTAATTGATATTGACTTTACTCAGATAGAACAAGTTGAAGCAAAGATTCAAGAGCATTCTGTATTAGCAAGTAGAGTTGCAGATTCACCAGTAGAAGAGGATGATGATGAACCAGTACAGACTAAAGCAGCATTTGATTGGTAAGGAGGGATTGTAATGCCATATTTAGATAAGGATGCAATTCTTAATTCACTTACTAAAGAAGATATAATTAAAATTTGTACTGAGATGGGGAGTCCTGAGTATAAAGAGGATTCTCAGGGGAACTTACTTTTTTCGACAGCAATTTGTCATGGCGGTGATAGTCCTCATAAATTGGTTTATTATATTGATTCTCGCAGATTCCATTGTTTTACCTGTTCAGATAGTTACGGAATAATTGAACTAGTTATTCGAGCATCAAGATTGAAAGGTCATAATCTTACATGGTTTAAAGCCCTTGCTAAGATAGCACAGATAACTGGTAAATCATATGAAGGTACTCCAGAAGAGCCTACAAAAACTATTACAGACTTTGAATGGATTAATAGATTAAATTCAATTAAAAAGAATACTAAAAATGTTCCTAATTTAACAGAGATTAATGAGAATATATTAGAGATATTTTGGTATGTCCCTTATCAGGGATGGTTGGATGAACACATAAGTCGTGAAGCTTTATCGAGATTTGAGATTGGTTACTATGGATTAACAAATCAGATTACCATTCCTCATAGAGATATGAATGGAAGATTAATTGGAATCAGAGGAAGATATTTAAGTGATTATGACGCTCAAGTTTTTGGTAAATATGTTCCTTTATTTATAAATGGTGAATTCTTGAGTCATCAATTAGGAAGCAATCTATATGGTTTGCATGTAGTTAAAGATAAAATAAAACAATGTAAAAAAATCATGCTTGTTGAAGCAGAAAAATCTGTATTGCAAGCTTATTCTTATTTCAGAGATGATAGTTTTGTAGTTGGATTATGTGGATTTAATATTACTTTTACTCAAATTAAAATCATGTTAAAGGAATTAAAAGTAGAAGAAGTAATAGTCGGATTTGATAGAGATTATGAAGAAGCAGATTCATTTGAAGCTACTGCTTATTATCAAAAAATAATAAAAAAGGTAGCGCCATTAGTTCCATATTGTAAAGTTTATTTAGTTTTAGATAAAAAAAATAGACTTGGATATAAAGATTCTCCTACAGATAAGGGGAAAGATACTTTAATAGAACTAATGAAAGAAAAAATATTAATAACGATGAAAGATGTAAATGAGGCTTTAGGTAAGACATAATGAATGAGGAAAAGATAAATTGGGAGTTATTTAATTCTTTGTGTGAAAAATATAATGTAAACACAAATACAAAAAGTACAAATAAAGATTTACTATTAGATTTGGGATATGATGATGTGATTATATTTGATAATCCATCATATGAAGGAGCTTTAATTGGAGTTACTTGGGATAACCAAGCAGTTTATGATTATGATTTGATGATTAAATCATTGATGAAAGAAGATAATATGACAGAAGAAGAAGCCGCTGATTTTATCAGCTATAATGCTTCTTATAGTTCAGGATATATGAGATATAAATATCCAATCATTATGAATAATGTAAAAAAATGGAGGGAATATGATTAAATATGTATAACAATATAGTAGAAGCTGAATATTTAAAAGACTATGTTCGTCCTGTGACAGAGGAAGATAAAAATAAATTACCGACTTATTCACATTCAAAATTAGAGGTGTATGAGAATTGTCCGTACAGATATTCATTACAATATGAACAAGGCAAGAGGTCAAATGAGACTACATTGGCTTTGGAACTTGGCACTGTATGTCATCTTGTCTTTGAACGTAGTGCTCAAATGTGGAAAGAAGGAATGATTAATTATAATGATCTAAAATTTCTTCTTGAGTATGGTGATACAGATGAGAAGATTTCTGGCATTAAAGATTTAAGTAAAAAATATTTTGAAGAATGGTATGAACCAGATTCAGAAGGACATACGTATAGTTGGAAAATGGGACAGTTTGATAAAGGATTGCACGAATATATAGATAGTTTTAATTATAATGGATGGATTCCTTTTAAAGAAGAATATGATTTTGAATTTGTTTTCAATAATAGAGCAATCATTCATGGATTTATTGATGCAATTTTGATTAATGCTGAAGGAGATTTAAAATGTATAGATTTTAAAACTTCAAAGAAAATTTTTCCAGATAATAAAATTCCAACTAGTCAGCAGTTTAGTATTTATTGTATGGGAATGTTGAATGATTTTGGTAAACTCCCTGTTCAATGTGATTATAAATTTATTTTATTAAATCAAGAACAAAATGCTTTAACTACAGGATTTGCTAAAAGAATTGTTAAGAAATTAAATACTGTATTAGATAATATTGATAAGAATAAAAAGAGCGGGATTTATATACCTAGCCCATGCCCATTGTGTTGGTATTGTCCATATAATAAAAACAATCCTAAAAATAAGGATTTCAAGAATGAATGTGAATATTATAGTTTATGGAGTCCCCATGAAAAGAAGTGGGATGTTAATAAACGGTTTAATGCTCTTGACTTGACAAATAACAAAGATGTAAATAAAATAGAAGATAGTAATTATAGTAATGATAAGAAACAGAGAAAGTTGATTTTTTAAAAGTGAGGTAATAGATGTTTAGTTGTCACGGGCATACATGCCATAGCAATTATCGACTCAGAGATTCAATTATCAGAGTCCCTGATTTTATTACAAGACATAAAGAGCTTAATTTTTCTGGCTGTGTCTTAACTGAACATGAAAGTTTAGGGAGTCATCTTGAAGCTGAAAAATTCTTTGAAAAACTAAAAGATACACCAGAATATAAAGGATTTAAAGTAGGATTTGGAAATGAGATTTATTTATGTCCAGATTATGTAACAGCAGAAAATGTTGGACATAATATATATCCTCACTTTATTTTAATTGCACTTGATGCATTAGGCCATAAAGCATTGCGAGAATTAAGCACAATTGCTTGGACTAAAAATTCTTTTTATTCGATGATGTATAGAGTCCCTACTTATTATTCTGACCTTGAAGAAATACTTGATAAATATAAAGGTCATTTAATTGGTTCTTCTGCATGTTTTATCAAAGATACTCCAATTGAGACTAAGCAAGGTTGGAAAAAAATTCAAGAAATTAATGCAAATGATTATGTAAAAAACATGTATGGAGATTGGGAAAAAGTAAATTTTCCAACTTCAAGAATATATAATGATATAGGATATGAAATTGAAGTTTATGGTAATTATGAGAAAATTAGTTGTACAAAAGACCACCAGTTTTTAACAATAACGCATAATCGTAAAAAAGTTCAATGGGTGAAAGCAGAAGATTTGACAATTAAAAAGGGTGCTTCAAAAGACATCTTTTTATATCCTTGTAAAAACGAATATCATGAATCTGAATATATTAATAAAACAGAATTTAATGGGAAACTTTTTCCTTTAACTGTATATAGTAATAGGCGCTATTCTTTACCAGAAACTATTGAAATTACGCCTGAACTTATGCGTTTGTTTGGATTTTATTTGGGGGATGGTCATACTTCATTAAGTCAAAATTTTGTAATTGGCTTTACTATTAACGAGGCTCATTTTCAATATTTTTATGATGATTTTTTAAAACCTGTTGAAGAACAATTAAAAATAAAATGGTATATAAATAAAAGAGAAAACACTCATCGTGTAGACGTATCATCAGCTTCAAGAGAACTAATAGAATTGTTTTATTATTTATTTAATAATGAAAAAGCTGATTTAAAAAAAATACCTTCTCGTTTACGAATTTCAAAAGAACTTGATTATGAATTAATTTTTGGTTATATGTTGGCTGATGGGTATTTTAGAATTCGGGAAGGTAATAAAAAAGTAAAATATCCTACAGGAGAATTTATTACAGCATCTATTTCAAAACAATTATCTACACAAATACACAATATATTATATGATTTAGGAATACCAAATTCCATTACATTAGCTAAAGGTTATACATCTTTAGATGGAGTTAATCATAAAGACGCATGGTATATAACTGGTAGTAATTATACATTAGGGCAATTAAAAAAAGAAAAAAATTATTCTCATAATGATGTTATTAAAATATTTGAAGATGCTATAAACGAAAGACGTAAATATTATATAAAAATAAACGATACAATATATAAAAAGATATACATTAAAAATGTAAATAAAATAAATATAAATGAAAATGTATATTGTTTAAATAATGATAGTCATTCTTTTAAATGCCAAGATGTAGTGGTACATAACTGTCTTGGAGGAAGTATCCCTAGAAAACTACTTGAATATCGTTCTATTGAAAATATAAATGTAATTCAAGCTGAAACACTTTGGAAACAGATTAAAGAATGGATTGAATATATGGTTGAGATATTTGGTGAAGGATATTTCTTTTTAGAAATGCAACCAAATTCTCATGAAGACCAAATATATGTTAATAAATGCTTATATAAATTATCTCAAGAAACAAATGTTCCTTTTATAATTACATTTGATGAGCATTATCTTAAAAAAGAAGATAGAGATATTCATAGGGCTTATTTGAAAGCTTCAGATGGTGATAGAGAAGTTGATGAATTTTATGCTAGTACTTATATAATGACCGAAGAAGAAGTTCATGAATATATGGACGATTATCTTGGTTCAGATGTAGTGCAACAAGGTATGGATAATACAATGCTTATATATGATAAAATGCAGTATTATTCATTAAAAAAGGAATTACAGATTTCTTATTTACCATTTGATTTATCTGAACCTAATGAAGATTTATTTAATAAATATAAAGATAAAATCAAACTATTAGATTATTTTTATCATTCTAAGTATCCATCCGACAGACATATGACTAGAGAGCTTCTTAAATCACTAGAAAAGAATACTCATTATCAATGTCAAAAAGGATACGATGCAATTCAAGAGTGCTTATCTTCAATTAAGATTTCATCAGAAGTTAATAAGGTTAGATGGTCTGCATATCTAATGCAAGTTAAAGATTATGTTAAAATCGCATGGGAATCTGACAGCATTGTTGCTCCATCAAGAGGTTCTGGTGGGGGATTTTGCTTATTATATTTGTTAGATATTATTCAACTTGACCCTCTTCGAGAAAATACTAAGATGTATCCTTGGCGTTTTCTTAATCCAGAACGTGTTAGTGTACTTGATATTGATACAGATGTTGAAGCTGCTAAACGTGAGTCGATTATTCGTAAGATTAAAGAAACGTATGGATACGATAAAGTATCAAAAGTGTGTACTCTTCAAACAGAAAAAAGCAGAAGTGCAATTTTAACAGCAGCTAGGGCATTAGATATAGATAATGATACAGCTTCTTATATAGCCTCATTAGTAGTATTTGATAGAGGTCAACCCAGAGATTTACATACCATGTATTATGGTAATGAAGATTATGCTCCAGTTTTCGAATTTGTTCGAGAAATGGATGCAAGACCAGAATTGTGGGAAGTATCTCAAAAGATTGAAGGTTTAATAAGTGGTATCGGCTCTCATGCAGGTGGTGTTATTATTGATGATAAGCCATTAACAGAATCAACTGCATTAATGAGAACTAATTCTGGTGATATTATTACACAGTTTAATCTTCATGATTGTGAAGATGCAGGATTAATAAAAATAGATTTGCTTGCAACTGATGCTCTTAACTTTATTCATGCTACATTAAATCTTTTATTAAAAGATAATGAAATCGAATGGCAAGGTGATTTAAGAAAAACATATAATAAATATTTAGGTATATATAGCATAGACAGAATTGCTCCTAAAATGTGGGATATGATTGCCAAACATAAAGTAATTAACCTTTTTCAAATGGAGAAACAGTCTGGTCGTCAAGCATTAGCTTTAGTCAAACCACATTCAGTTGATGATTTGGCTACTATTAATTCAGTTATTCGACTTATGGCACAGGAAAAGGGGGCTGAAACACCTCTTGAAAAATACGCAAGATTTCATGATAATATTCAACTTTGGTATGATGAAATGACCAAATACGGATTAACTGAAGAGGAACAAAATATATTAAAAGAAATTCTTGGTATATCATGTGGTATTTGTGAAGCACAAGAATATCTTGTTTTGTTAACAATGCATCCTAAGATTGGTGGCTTTAGTTTAAAGTGGGCTGATAAATTAAGAAAAGCAGTTGCAAAAAAATCTCCCAAAGATTTTGATAAATTGGAAAAAGAATTCTTCCAAAATATGAAAGATAAAAATCTCTCAGAGAATTTGTGTAAATATGTTTGGTATGTTTTGATATATACCCAGCGTGGCTAAAGCTGTGGTCACGATAAATTCGGTGAACGTATGCAAAAACGGTGTATAGTAAAATACTATGCTAACGGTATCAGTTATATATATAAATACGCTGACTAAGAGAACCTATGGTCTCAAAAAGAGATAGCAGGTAATACCGTGCCAAGCCTTTGTAGAGGAAGGTGTAACGACTATTATGTACATCTGAGATTAGCACAGATGGAAGCGCCGAATAGAGTTGGTTGCTTAGAAAGTGGGTATATATGGATATAAAATATAATAGATAAAAAGAGCAACCAACTCTAAAGAGATAGTCTAGTCCCCTAATAAATATCGGGAAACCGAGGGTACATCAATGGATTCAATAAAGCACATACCCTCGCCTATAGTTGTATAGGTGTGCAAGAAGCATATTTAAATTATAAATATAATCCAATTTATTGGCAAACTGCTAATCTAATTGTCAATTCTGGTTCATATGATGAAGATTCAAATGAATCTACTAATTATGATAAGATTGGAGTTGCTATTGCAACAATTCAAATGGATGGAGTTAAAGTAGAACATCCATTAATTAATAAAGCCCAATTTGAATTCACACCAGACATTAAAAATAATCAAATTATGTTTGGTTTAAAGGGTATTAATGGTGTTAATACAGATATAGCTCAATCAATTATTCAAAATAGACCTTTTACATCTATGGAAGATTTTGCAACAAGAATGATTGATACAAAGATTATTAAAAACTCACAAATGGTTAAGCTGATAAAAGGCGGGTGCTTTACTGAGATTGATTCTGAAGATAAAACAGAAACCATGAAGTGGTATTTGTCTAAGTATTGCATTAATCCTGTTACTAGTTTGACGCTATCTCAATTTAATAAAATTGTAGAGTATAATCTGATACCAGAAGAGTTGAATCTTGCAGTTAAGATGGTTAATTTTAAAAAATATGTTCTTGATGATGAAGGGTTATACGAAAAATGGATTGACCCGACTAAACCTAAAATTCCAAAAAGGGGTTATCATGATGGACATTATATTTTAGATGAACCTTCTCAAGAATTTTTTAAAGAACATTTTACCGAAGATAGTATTGTAGATGTGGTTGGTGGATTTTATGTATTGTCTGAAAAGAAATTCATTAAAGAAATTGATAAGAAGATAGAACCGTTAAAAGAATGGTTTAATTCAGATGATGCTATTAATAAATATAATCAAGCTTTATTTGACGAGGCGTGGAATAAATATGCAAGCGGTACTCCTGAAGCATGGTCTATGGAAGCATTAACTTATTATGATGGTGACCATGAATTAAAGAATACACCAGAAGATAAATATGGTATTGTTAATTTCTTTGAACTTTCAGAAGAACCGATTGCATATGAATTTTATACAAGATATGTGGATGGTAAACCAAAAGCAGTACCTAAATATGCTATTTCTCGTATTGCTGGTACAGTTGTTCAAGCTGATAATAATCATCATTCGGTTGCATTATTAACAACACATGGTCTTGTTAATATTAAATTTAGTAAGGGGCATTATGCTTTTTATAATAAACGAATTTCTCAAATAAATGAGACTGGTAAAAAAACAACTATTGAAGATAGTTGGTTAAAACGAGGTAATAAAATATTAGTAAGTGGTTATAGAAGAGGAGAACAATTTATTCCTTGGATATATAACGATACGATTTATAAACATAGAATTAATTTGATTGAAAAAATAAATGAAGATGGAACATTAGAATTAAAAGCTGAAAGAGCAAAGGTATAAAATGAGTGTAAAAGTTAAAGCTAGTGTTGAAGGTATTAGATTTTATAAAGAACAATGGGGCATCATAGTATGCTCCATTGATAAAGTAATAAAAGGTGATTTTATTGGTGATTTAAATGGTATGGTTTTTAAAGGCAATATGCCAGAGCCAGTGCTTGGTGCTACCTATATTATTATAGCCGATTATGTAGAAGACCCTAAATGGGGTAGACAATATAATATTAAATCAATTTATACTGATGTGTCATTTGATAAAAATGATAAAAGCGGTAGACAAAAATTTTTGCTTAATCTTTTTACTCCTAGTCAAGTACAAGCTATGTATGATGTATATGATGACCCATTTTCTGTATTAGATGCAGAAGATGTAGAAAAGCTTGTACAAATCAAAGGCTGCGGTATTAAAACAGCAGATTTGTGGATTCGTAAATTTAAAAAGAATATTAATATTGCAAGAATTTTTGTTGAGCTTGAAGATTATAGTTTAACTAATAATATGATTAAACGTTTGATGGACAGATATCATTCACCAGATTTAGTTATTGAAAAAGTTAAAACAAATCCTTATGTTCTTGTTAATGAAGTTGATGGTATTGGTTGGAAAAGAGCAGATGAAATTGCACTTGCTGGTAATATCAAACCTGATAGTCCAATGAGAATTGGGGCTTATATAATTTATTATCTTGATATGTGTGGTGAAAATGGTAATTCATGGATTACACCTGATGAATTATTAGGTGCTATTCTTGATAATCTTGGAGAAGAAATCCCTGATGAAAATATTACTATGGCTATTAGAGAACTTGGTAATAAATTATGGTGGAATGAAGACAAAGATAAAATAGGATTAAGTAAATATTATAGAATTGAACATGATGTTGCTGAAGAATTAATTAGAATTAGAAATGCTGAATCTAATATTTATTGTGATGATTGGAGAATGAAAATTGAGCATCTTGAGAGAACACAAGGATGGGAATTTACAGATGAACAGATGCATGGCATTGAAGAAGTTCTTAAAAATAATGTAATTATTATTCATGGTCTGGCAGGAAGTGGTAAAACTTCAGCAGTTTCTGGTGTTCTTGAAGTATTAAGTCATTATTCAAGCGTTATGTGTGCTTTATCTGGTAGAGCTGCTTCGAGAATGAGTGAAATTACTGGTAAAACAGGATTCACTATTCATAGACTTCTTGGATATCCAAGAGGAGATAATAAATATCAAGGTTTTGAATTTAATCAAGATAATAAACTTCCTTATAATATTTATATTCTTGATGAAATTTCAATGGTTGACGCTAAATTATTTTATTATTTATTAAGAGCAATTCCAGATGGTGCTAAATTAATTTGCTTGGGAGATTCGGGACAATTAGAAAGTATAGGATGTGGTAATATTGCTTATGATATGATTCATTCTTCTGAAATTCCTACAGTTGAATTGACAAAAATTCACAGACAAGCTGCTAAATCTGCTATTATTACACAAAGTATTGCAGTTAGAAATGGTAAACAGATTATTGACAAAGACTGGACAGGAGTTGAAACAAGAGGGGAACTTCAAGATTTGGAACTTCATTGTTATTCTGATAAAAGTAATACTTTCTATAATGTAATGGAGATTTTTTCAAGACTTATGGCTCAGAAAGATTTTGATATTATGGATAGTCAAATTATTGTTCCAATCAAAATAAAAGGCGATTCTTGTACTTATAATATAAATAATACTGTTCAAGAGTTATATAATCCTTCCGCAAAAAATAAAAAAGAAATAACAAGATTTTCTAATGAAAAACCTTTTGTTATTAGAGAAGGAGATAAAGTAATCAATACTATTAATAATTATAGATTACCCACACCTATTTATAATGGGAATATTGGAATAGTTAAATCAATTTGGTATAGCGAAGAAGCAGATTCAAGAATTATGACAATTGATTTTATTGGTATTGGAAATGTAGATGTTCCAGAAGATTGTTGGATTGGTATTGAATTAGGTTATGCTATTACGGTACATAAATATCAAGGCAGTCAAAGTAAAAATGTAATTTTTGGACTTGATTTTACTGCTTATTCTCTTCTTACTAGAGAGTTAGTTTATACAGGAATTACAAGAGCACAGAAAAAATGTTATCTTATTTGTCAAACTGGGGCATTAAGATTCGCAACAGCACAACAGTCTGTTTCTAATAAACAAACACATTTACAGGATTGCTTATATGAAGTTGCACATCCTAAATTGATTTTTTAATATGAATATAATATAATAAGGAGAGATAAATTTATGGGATTAATTACACATTTTAATAGGTTTATTGATGATTGGAAAGCAGTAAAAAATCACTGTCGTACAACAGATAATAAAGATTTTACAGATAAAGATGCAACAGACACTTTTAAAAAGAAATTACTTATTTCAGAGCATAGTCCAATTAGATTGCTTGAATTTGATTGGTCTTGGAAAGGTATTGCATATTGGGTGAGTACAGAATGGTCACGACATAAATTTGAAAAATTTATTAGTACACAACGAGATGATAGATTAAAAGACGATGTTCCACGAGGTAAGAAACCACAAGATGCATCTGTTAATTACGATGGTTATGCGAATATGCAAAATCTAATTGATGCATGGAGAAAGAGACTATGCTTTCAAGCAACAAAAGAAGCTAGGTCGTTGGCAGAAGATTTTAAAATTAAACTTCATGTGACACATCCATATGAATCAGATGTGCTTTGTCCTAATTGTATTTATCGTTGCGGATGCCCAGAATTCTATCCTTGTGGGTATTTTAAAATGTTTAAAAATTATTTTTTAACGCATCATCCAGATTGGGATATTCATGATATTCAGACTAGATATGATGTGTATAACGAGATGTTTTATGAAGGTATTGAAAAATGAAAATAAGAAAGCCAGATGAGAATGATATTGTGATTTTTATATATATTGCTTTTGTAATATTAATAACTGTTTTAGGATTATTGGCAATGATTTGGAGTATAGTTGGGGCTTTTAAAATCCTTACATCAGATCTCCCATTTTGGATGAAATGGGCTTTGCTTACTCATGGAGGAAAATAAAATGACATCATGTAAATTTAAATTTCCTTGTAGTCCAAATGACACAGTTTATTTAGTAACTCCATATGGAGTTGTTCGATTATTAGTTATGCAATTACAAATAGTGCGAGATATTAATAATGAACTTTCTCCTGTGGTATGTTTTTATAATTATCCTTTTATTACATTAGAAGAAGCAAATAAGTATCTATTTGATACATATGAAAAAGCTCAGAAAGCATATGAGGAAGAAATTTGATATGTTATTTTATATTTGTTGCGCACAAGAAGAAAATGAATGTCCTAAAAAAGAAGAATGTAGAAGATATTTAAATGCCAACGAAGGAACAAGTTGGACATTATTTAAATATATGTGTACTGAAGAAAATGACTTTCATCTTTTTATGGAGAAAGAAAATACAAAAGATGAAGATGATAATATTAAAAACGAAGAACAGGAGACTGTAAATGAAGAACAGGAAAAAGATTGATTATGATGAAATAGTTGAGATTGGATTATCTCTTTTAAAAGATGAAACAGATGTATTATATGGAACAAGTGATAAAGACAAAGCAGAATCTGTTATGAGAATGTGCGGTATTATTGATTTTTTAAATGAATTAAATAAGGCAACACTAATCTGCGAATGTGACCAAGTTTGTGAATGTGAGGAATAAAATATGGCACTAATTATAATTGCGGGAAAAAGTGGTTCTGGTAAAGATGCAGTAGTTAATGAACTTTGTAGACGAGGTTATAAAAGAATTAAAACATACACAACTCGTCCAATGAGACAACATGAATCACAGGGGAATCCTTATTATTTCATTTCTGAAAAAGAATTTAAAGAAAAAGAATCTCAGGGGTTTTTCCTTGAAACAAAAGAATATAATACTGTTAAAGGTACATGGTATTATGGTTCACCTAAAAATGAATTACTCAGTTTTAAAAATAATAGCGAAAATCGACTAATTATTTTGACACCTTCGGGCATAGAGGATTTTACCAAAGAGTCTCGAAGTAAAAAAATTAATGCGAAAATTATATACTTACGAGCAAATTCGGGTACAATAAGCAAACGTCTCAAGCGTAGAGGAGACAATCCTAAAGAGGTGGAAAGACGAATCGAAACAGATGAAAATGATTTTGTGGCATTTGAATATTACGCTGATAAATGTGTTTTTAATAATAGCGGTACAGAATTAAAAGATGTTGTTGATATTATTGATGAATACATTCAAAGCTTGTAAATATTATAAGGATTAAAAGGATTATAAAATATTATAATTTATTAGGAGGATATGATTAAATGATAATTATGTATGGTGGTAAACACTGTCCAAGATGCGCACAAATTGAAGGTGCTTTTAAAGCTAAGAAAATTGAATATACGAAAGTAACGGATGAAGAAGAAATAATTGCAAAAGGTTTCACATCTGTGCCTGTGCTAGATGTTGACGGACAAATTATGTATTTCCCTGAAGCCTTCAACACTTATGTATTAAATAAAAAAGGAGATTAAACAATGGGAAATCTTGATAATATTGATTTTTTAGAAAAGAATTATAGAAGCAAATTAGATTATATAAAAAAATATAAAGAAGCTAAAAATGCTTCTTCGGGAAGTAAATTTGATTCGAATGCTAATGTAGAAAATAAAAACATCACCACAATGGCTGGTGAAATTCCTAAAGATACGTTTATTGGTATTAATAGATTATTAATGCATGATAAAATTACAGAAAAATATGGAATAGAATTAGCTAATGAATATTTAAAACAATTAGAACATCATGAAATATATGCTCATGATGAAACTTCAATTTATCCTTATTGTGTGGCAATTACGATGTATCCTTTTCTTTTTAAAGGAGCAAGAACTGTTGGTGGTAAATCAAATGCTCCTAAACATTTACAAAGTTTTTGCGGGTCTTTTGTTAATCTTGCTTTCGCAATTGCTGCTCAATTTGCAGGAGCTGTTGCTACACCTGAATTTTTAATGTATATGGATTATTTTATTAGAAAAGAATATGGTGAAGACTATTATTTAAATCCAGATAAGATAGTTGATTTATCTATTATTCCTAAATCTTTAGATAAAGTAATTGTGAATTATTTTGAGCAAGTCGTATATTCTTTAAATGAACCGGCTGGAGCAAGAAGTTTCCAATCAATTTTTTGGAACATCGCTTATTTTGACGAACCTTATTTTTACGGATTGTTTGAAGACTTTGTTTTTCCTGATGGAACAAAACCTAAATGGGAAAGTCTTAAATGGCTACAGAAAAGATTTATGAATTGGTTTAATGAAGAACGTTTAAGGGCTGATTTAACTTTTCCTGTAGAAACAATGAATTTATTAAATATTAATGATAAATTTGTAGACCAAGAAATGTATGATTTTACAGCAGAGATGTATAGTAAAGGACATTCTTTCTTTACTTATATTAGTGATAGCGTTGATAGTTTAAGTTCGTGTTGTAGAGTTAGAAATGAAATTCAAGAAAATGAATTTTCTTATACTCTTGGGGCTGGTGGTGTTGCCACTGGGTCTAAGGGAGTTATAACTATTAACATTAATAGATTGGTACAAAATGCTGTAAAAAATAAAATTGATATTTCTTTAGCGGTAACAGAACAAGTAGAAAAAATACACAAGTATCTTTTAGCTTATAATGATGTAATTTATGACTTTTATAATGGTGGTTTACTGCCAGTATATGAAGCAGGATATATATCGTTGGATGGACAATATTTAACAATAGGCATAAACGGTTTCGTGGAGGGAGCAGAATTTTTAGGAATAGATATATCTCCTAACGAAGAATATTATAAATATGGAGAAAAGATTCTTAAGCCTATCTATGAATTAAACAAACGAGATAAAACTAAGGATATTATGTTTAATTGTGAATTTGTACCTGCTGAGAACTTGGGTGTAAAGAACGCTAAATGGGATAAAGAAGACGGTTATGTAGTACCACGAGATTGTTATAATAGTTATTTTTATAAAGTAGAAGACGAATCTTGTGACCCAATAACTAAGATGATGTTACACGGAAAACGCTTAACTAAATACTTAGATGGTGGTAGTGCCAATCATATTAATCTCTCTGAACATTTAACAAAAGAACAATACAAAAAAATGCTGACAATAGCCGCTAAAGAAGGGAATAATTACCATACATATAATATTCCTAATACAATTTGCAATAATTGTGGACATATTGATAAACATATGCTAAAGAAATGTCCAAAGTGTGGAAGTGAAGATGTTGATTATCTTACTAGAATAATTGGATACCTTAAACGTATTTCAAAATTTTCCACAGAAAGAATTAAAGAGGCTAATAAAAGATATTATGCTTAAACCATTAAAATATATTAGTTATGCCATTGTATTTCAAGAAGTTCCTAATGAAATAACTTTAGCTTTTAATATATCTGGTTGTCCCTATCATTGCGAAGGTTGTCACTCTCAATATCTTTGGGAATATGGGGGTGATGACCTTCTACCTAATCTACCAAACGTAATTAAAAAATATGATAGCTATGTTACATGTATTTGTTTTATGGGTGGTGACCAAAACATGTTTGATTTAATGGTTGCGTTGGCATACTGTAAACAGCATGGATATAAAACATGTGTATATAGTGGGTGCGATAAAATTAAAAAATTTGATAGTGTTTTGGAATATTTAGATTGGTTAAAAATAGGGGGATACGATAAAAGTTTAAAATGTGATAATCACACTGAATATGGAGTAAAACTTGCTACAGCAAATCAACATTTATATAAAATAGAAAATGGGACTGTTATTAATGATTATAAATAAAAAAGAGGAGTATTATTATGGAAGATACAATTATAGGTCAAAAATTTGGAGAATTATTAGTATTAAATGAAGTTCCTAAAGATATAAGAAAAGATAAAAATCATAGGTGTTTTGAATGCCAATGTTCATGTGGTAATAAAACAATCGTTACATTAAATCATTTGAAAACTGGTCATACAAAGTCTTGCGGATGTATGAAAGGTAAAGCGTGTAGTAAAGCTAATATAAAACATGGTATGACTGGTAGTAGACTATATCAAACATGGTCACACATGAAATGTAGATGTTTTAATTCAAAAGATAAAGAATATCATAGATATGGGGGAAGAGGAATTTCCATTTGTGATGAATGGTTGTGTGACGATGGTTTTATAAATTTTTATAATTGGGCTATAAATAATGGTTATCAAGAAGATTTAACAATTGACAGAATAAATAATGATGGTAACTATGAACCAAATAATTGTAGATGGGTTAATCGCAAAGAACAAATGAATAATGTCGGCTATAATGTATACTTACAATTAGAAGATAAGAAATATACTATTGCCCAATGGTCAGATATATTAGGTATAAAACAAGATACTATACAAGCTAGAAAGAAATATCATAATTATGATGATAGAACCGCATTGCTTAAATCTCCGACATGCCAAAAGAAAGTGCGAGTAACATCAGTAGATAATAAAATTAAAATAGATTTTAATAGTTGTAAGGAAGCATCTGAATACATAGGATGCGACCGTTCTAGTATTACCCAATGCGCTCAAGGAAAGATTAAATCTACACACGGATATTATATTGAATATATTGAAGAAGAATATAATTTAAATCTTGCATCTGATAATCAATATGCAGAAAGGTTATGATAATATGAAAATAAAAGTAACAGATGATTTAGAACTCGCTAATCAAATTAGGGCAAAGCTAAAGGAGCGTAATAATCTTTGCCCCTGTAAATTTGTAGACGCTTCAGAGAATTATTGTATGTGTAAAGAGTTTATTGAACAATCTACAGGTGAATGTCATTGTGGATTATATATAAAAATAGAAGAGTGAAAAATATGAATAATAGATATTATCTTCCTTATCTTCCTTATACAACCCCATATTATCTTCATGGTTTGGGATTTCATTACTCAGTAGATAATGAAAATTATACATTAATTTTTCCTATTATAAGATATAAAGGAAGACCTACATTATTATGTAGACTAGTATATAATATACTTGACAATGAATTACATTATGTTATAATCAATTCAAACAATGAACCTTTAGCATTGTATTATGACCGTGAGTTTGGCAATGCTAAAGACTATATTAAAAAAATAGATTCCATTGTTAATAGAAGAATTAAATCAATGGGGTTTAAAAAGAAAAAGAAACATGTAAATAAAAAACAAAAGGAAAAAAAGGATTAGTCAATAACCCATGACTAAAGTCACAGGCTTGTCCTGTTGTTGACTAGACTAAGTATTTAATTACTACGTTATCTATATTATCACACCTACAAGCGTATGCTCTAACTTGTGGCTCTGTGTAGGCTCTGTAAACAGTTCTAATGGGTAGGAACAGTCAACCTAGTGTGTTCGATTACGACAAGTATAGATAACATTGTCGAAGAGTAAATAACTCAGGGATAGGAGATACATTTAATGATAGTGTATGTACTAAACAAATATGGCAAACCATTAATGCCGTGCAGTCCTTGTAAAGCAAGAAAATTATTGAAGCAAGGCAAGGCGATGGTAAAAAGAACAGATCCGTTTACAATCCAACTTCTTTATGGAAGCACTGGATATAAACAACCCATAACTCTTGGTATTGATGCTGGAAGTAAACATATAGGAGTTTCTGCATCGACTATAAAACAGGAACTTTATGCTGCCGATGTTAAGATTAGAAATGATATCGTGGAGAAGTTATCTACAAGAAGACAGAATAGGCACACAAGAAGAAATAGAAAAACACGATATAGAAAACCAAGATTTCAAAATCGAGTAGGATCTAAAAACAAAGGTTGGCTTGCGCCGTCTATTGAAAGTAAAATAAATAGTCATTTTAGAGTTGTAAGAGATGCGTATAAGATACTTCCGATAAGCAAGATAATTGTTGAGGTCGCAAGTTTTGACATACAAAAGATTAAAAATCCTAATATTACTGGAGTAGAATATCAACAAGGCGACCAGTTGGGTTTTGAAAATATTAGAGAATACGTGCTTTGGAGAGATGGTCATGTGTGTCAGTGTTGTAAAGGTAAGTATAAAGATAGAATATTAGAAGTTCATCATATAGAAAGTAGAAAAACTGGTGGCAATTCGCCAAACAACCTCATTACACTTTGCCGTACTTGCCATGAAGGATATCATAAAGGAACTGTAAAACTTCCATCAAAAATCAAAAGAGGAGTATCTTTTAGAGACGCAACGTTTATGGGGATTATGAGATGGAGTTTTTACAACCGTCTAAAAGCCATTTACCACAATGTCCATATGACGTATGGATATATCACAAAGCATAATAGAATTAACAATAATCTTCAAAAGGAACACTATATTGATGCTTATTGTATTGCAGGGAACTTTAATGCTCAAAGGCTTAATTATTACTATTATCAGAAATGCGTGAGAAAAACTAATAGACAGATACATAAAGCAAAAATACTCAAAGGTGGTAAAAAGAAGTTGAACCAAGCGCCAAAATACGTTAAAGGCTTTCAACTTTTCGATAAGGTAAAATATGACGGAAAATTATATTACATTTTTGGCAGAAGATCGTCTGGATATTTCGATATTCGTAAACTTGATGGTACAAAAATAAATAATGGATCTGTATATTATAAGAAACTTAATTTAATAGAAAACAATAATAATGTTTTAACAGAAAGGAGAAGCCGTTTTCCTCTCACGACTAAAGTTATGAGTCTCTAAACGGTATAATATTATTATGAATGGAGTAAATATTTTTAATGGAATGTTTGGTAAGATTGAAGCAGGTCTGGTAAGACTGGATGTGCATGGCAATGTAGCTGTTAGGACTGCAAATGGTTATAAATCTTATTCTACTAAGTCTAAGAGGTTGATTAACTGTGATAGTTTTGTATTTGACATTGGTGAGGAATTCTTTTTTGTAATTCCTACAAATAAAGTTGAAGTAAATGATATTATTCTTGCCACTGGTAAGAACGGTAAGAGAGTGCCAAAGTGTGTAATTGAAGTAAACGATACTTATATTACAGTTATTAATTATGAAGATTCTGTAGTTGAAAATATTCTTCCTGAGCGTCATGTGTTTATGGGGTCTACTTATTTCTACGGTAAGATTGTCTCTATGTTTAATTTTAACAAGGGTAAAAAGAATGGTGGATTTGAAAACATCCTTAAATTTAAGATGATGTCTGAGATGATGGGGAACGGTTCTGGCAATGGTCAGAATAATATGATGGGCAACATGATGATGTTGTCTATGATGAACAATGGTGGACTTGATAACATGTTTAATTTTGATAATATGTTTTCTTTGGGCGAAACAGAAGAGAGTGAAGAGGAGAATAAATAATGGGCAGTGGAAGTTTTACAACAAGCAGTTTTAGAAGCTATTCAACGAGTAGAGGAAGAACCGTTGATGCTAAAGGCACAGTAACATCTGATAGTTTGCAGGATTTTTATACACAAACAAATATTCATAAAGATTTAAAACCTTATAAAGTAGTTCGTGAATGTTGTGATTCTGAAGAGCACCCTAACACAATTCCAGTAATTATTGGTCTTGATGTAACTGGTTCAATGGGAAGAGCTTGTATTAAAACAGCTCAGAGTCTTAATACTATTATTACATCTCTTTATGATAAATTTAATGATATTGAATTTATGATTATGGGTATTGGTGATTTGGCTTACGACAGTGCTCCTATTCAGGCTTCTCAGTTTGAATCTGATGTGAGAATTGCAGAACATCTTGATAAGGTCTATATGGAACATGGTGGTGGTGGTAATGGTTTTGAATCTTATACTGCTGCTTGGTATTTTGGATTACACCATACTAAACTTGATTGTTGGAAGCGTGATAAAAAGGGTATTATTATTACAATGGGTGACGAACCTCTTAATCCCTACCTTCCTAAATATCCTCTTGAGAAAATAACTGGTGATAATTTGGAAGCTGATGTAGAAACAAAAGATTTGTATGAACTTACAAAAGAAAAGTTTGATATTTATCATATTGCAATTGATGATTTTGATGACTGCTATCAGATTTATAAATCAAGAGTAGATAAGACTTTTAAAGATGTACTTAAAGAAAATTATAAAATTTCTACTCTTGATGAACTTCCAAGTACTATCGTAAAGTGTATTGAAAATTCTGTTAATGGTTATTCTACAGAAAATTCTGTTGAGACTACAAATAATAATTCCAATTTAATTAGTTGGTAAGTAAAATATATAAGGGGTGTTGGTATAACACCCCGCTTAATAAAATATTAAAGATAAAAAAAGAAAGGGGTGATGAAATGCCTACAAAAAACATTAAAGTTATTGTAGGTTCTTAGTCCAATTACGGTGATGAGGGCAAAGGATTAGCTACAGATTATTTTTGTAATCCTTCTGAAAAATGGCTTGGTGTATTAACAAATGGTACATCTCAAAGAGCACATACTGTTGATACAATTGATGGTAAGCATCATATATTTTCTCATTTTAGTTCTGGAACTTTTCAAGGTGCAGATACTTATATTAATATCAATTTTGCTATTAATCCAATTACATTTGTAAATGAATATCTTACTTTACAAAATGATTTTGGTATTACACCTAAAGTTTATATTCATCCAGATTGTAAAATTATTACCCCTTTTGATATTTTAGCTAATTTAACTGAAAGAGAACAATCTGGTCTTCACAATACATGTGGCAATGGTTTTTGGAAAACACTTGAAAGATATAAAGATGGTTATGGAATAGGTAGAATATCATTCTTTTATAAAAAGAATGAATTTTGGATGGAATATTTAAATAATATAGAAGAGTATTATAAATACAAATTAAAAAATATTGATTTAAATTTTAATGGTATTAAAGCACATTTTATAAATGACCTACAATTTGTATTAGACCATTCTTTTATAATTGGAGATGAAATTTTAAAATCGTATTCAAATATCATTTTTGAAAATGGTCAAGGATTATTAATTGGAAGACAAAGTTCAAGAGTTGATTGGGATTTTTGTACACCGTCTAATACAGGAATGAGATATGCATATAATATAATTGAAAATAATATAATTAATGCAAATGTAGAAGTGTGTTATGTATCAAGAACTTATTTAACTAGACATGGTGATGGAGAACTGATTAATGAGTGTGGAGTAGAAGATATTAATAAATCAATTATTGACTATACTAATATTCCCAATGCATGTCAGGGCAGTTTAAGATTTTCTTGCTTTAACGATGAACAGTTAATAAATAGATTGTATGAAGATTGGATAAATAATATTGCTCCAATTCATTATTTCTTTAGTAAAAATAATTATAAATGTTCTTTAATGCTGACTCATTGGAATGAAAAACAAATTGAATTAGAAAATATAAAAACCTGTAATCTATTTAATGGTAAAATTTATATTTCAGATGGAAAGACGAAAGAATCGGTAAGGAGTATATAATATATATGTTTGAACTTTTAAAATTTGCAAATGAAAATAATGTTAATATTGATATTAAAGTGATGGATGGGTCATATAGACCATTAATTGGTGAAGTAATTAATATTATTACTTTTTCAAATGTTAATAATCCATCTAAAACTAAGCAGGTAACAATTCTTAAAACTGATTCTGATATTAATATCAAAAATAAAATTATAACTGCTTTTAATTCAGTAGTTGAAAGAGATACTAGTTATTCTGAAATGATGAAAGCTCGTGAAGAGTTCTTTAGAGGGCTTTAATTTAAAAAGAAATAAAATAGAAGGGTTAATATGATTATGTATATCATCGAGATTGCTTTTTCAGTATTGTTTGCTGGATTGATTTGGAGGTTGATTGTAGAATTTTTTAGAGTTTTCAAAATTTTAATAAATGATTATAAGGAGAAAGAAATGGCAACTTATGTTACGCTTGACGAATTTTATAATGAAAACCATAAGGCTATTAAACAAGTTGTTTATAAAGTTGAGGGTAATTTTAACGGTAATATTAGCGGTGATAACATTACTATTATTCTAATGGGCGATGGCAATATTAATGGTGATGTTAAATCCAAAGATGGTGAAGTCGTTTTGATTAAAGGTAATATTAACGGAGATGTTAAAGCTAATAAGATAGTATGTCCATGCCCAGATGATACCAAAAAACAAAAGCATGGGATAAATATAAAATCATATAGCGTAATTCTTCCGATGCATGTAAAACAGTCAGGATACATAAACGTACCAATTCATCTAGAATTTACGGACAACGGAGAGTTGATTGGAATAAAACAAATACAGAAATGAGGAGCAATAATGGTATTTAAAGAAGTTAAAAAAGACCTATTTACAGTTTCAGATGATTATGCATTGGTACATTGTATCAGTGCAGATTTTGCATTGGGTGCTGGAATTGCCAAAGAATTTGATAAAAGACTTAAAGCACGACAAAAACTTTTTCAAGTATTTCCTAATTCGTGGACTTACAGATGGGATAAAACAAAAGAAAAATACAGAGGTGGTTCAATTATCTTGTTTGGGGATTATATATTTTTTAATCTTATCACAAAACGTAATTACTGGGACAAACCGACATTGACCACCATTAAAAACGCATTAACTTGGATGAGAGAGCAATGTGATAATCATAATATTAAAAAACTCGCAATGCCCCGATTGGGATGCGGATTAGATAAGCAAAACTGGTCTGACGTTAAAGCATTAATTGAAGAAACATTTAAAGATACAGATATAGAAATTTTGGTGTGTAGTCTATGAAAATTACAAAACAAATCCTACATGAAGAATGTAAAAATTGCGATAATTTAAGAGCAGTATCTGTTTATATGGATGGTTCTGCATACTACTCGTGTAGGTGTACGCCGAATCATGTGGAGAAGGATAAACATAAATCTCCATGCCACAAATTCGTATTATATAAAGAAGAGGTGAAAAATGAAACAAATCATTATAGTCCGTAAAGATTTAAATATGTCTAAAGGCAAGATGGCGGCTCAGGTCGCTCATGCAAGTATGGCGTTTTTGACTAGTGTGATGAAAAAAAATTCTAAGATAAGCATATATAATTCGTCATATTATAGTTGTAGATTTCTTATTCATAAAAAATTATATGAAGATTGGATTTGTGGGTTTTTTACAAAAATAATTCTTGAAGCCAAGAATAAACACCAATTAGAAAAAGTGTATAAAATTGCTGAAGAATTAGGACTTGAAAAGGGTGTTGACTATTTCCCTATAAAAGATAATTGCTATACAGAACTTGAGCCTGAAGAAGTTGACGAGAACGGTGTTGGTAGAACGCTTACTTGTGTAGGTTTTATTCCTCTTAGTGACGAGACTGCCGATAAGATTAGTAAGAAGTATCAGTTATATAGAGATTAAGGAGCAAATGTGCGACTAAATAATGATGAATTATGGGAAAAGGCTGGTACTGACCAACCGATTACCATGGAAGATATAGGTCTAGAAAAAACTACCACTGTTATTAAAAATAGAAATGGACTTACTATCTTTCGTCCCTATCATAATTTGAAAGGTAATAATATGATAAGTATATTTATTTTCTTAATAATAATTTTATTAAGTGTATGTTTTGGTGCTTTATTGGCTAAATACCTATAAGAAGAAATAAATACGAGGTGAATATGACAATTAAAAGAGGTTGGTATAAACATTTTAAAGGTGACTATTACTACGTTACAGGAACTGCCACGCATACAGAAACTGGTGAACAGATGGTAATTTATTATCATCAAGGCGAACCATCTAAATTATGGGTACGTCCTGCATCTATGTGGCATGAACTTATAAATGGAGAACCACGATTTAAGTTTATTATAGATAATTATTATCTAATTGAACCAAGAAAGGTAAAAGATTGTGAGTAATATAATGATAATAATAATTCAATGTATTTTGTTGATTCCAGCAATTGCAACGATTGGCACATTTTGGTATTTAGTAATTTCAACTATTATTAATGGAACATTTCCTAAGAAACCGACTGATAAAGAAATTGAGGATAAAACAAAAGGAGTAAATAAAATATATGGATGTAAGATTTAAAAGATTAAATGATTTAGCAAAGATTCCTACAAGAGGAAGTAAATTTTCAGCAGGATATGATTTATACGCTGCTACTGATAAGGATATTCAAATTCCTCCACATTCTACAGTAAAGATTGGAACTGGGCTTGCAATGGAGCTCCCTGTTGGATGGTTTGGTGCAATTTTTGCCAGAAGTGGTATTGCTACTAAAAGAGGATTGAGACCTGCCAATGCTGTAGGCATTTGTGACGAGGATTACAAAGGAGAATACATCGTAGCTCTTCACAACGATACTACTGAGACAAAAACAGTTCAGGCAGGAGAACGTATTGCTCAGTTAATTCTTCTTCCTTATCAAACAATTGATTTTAAAGAAGTAGATGAACTTCATGATACCGAAAGAGGTATTGGCGGTTTTGGCAGTACAGGAGAGAAATAATGACAGAAAAACAAGCACAAGAAATTATGGAAAAAACTATTATCAACGGAACTCCTCATCCTAATACCCTTGAGTATATGGAAGCTTTAGAGATTTCAACTGATATACTTGGTGCTGATTATACTAGAGACCAGTTAAAGAATTGGATTCTTGTTAATAAATATCCATTCCTTATGCCTAAGTATTGGAATCGTGAAACAATGCAATATGAAATTGACAAAGATTATGACTACAAATTTACAGAACTTGATATGATATCTGACGGATGGCGTATTGCATTTGGCGAAATGATGTGTGAAGAGTTAAAGGAAGAACTCGTCAAATTTGATTATGTTGATAAATATCATTTTATTGATATCAAAGAAAAATGGGGTGGTTTAGATATAACAGATAATAGTGTCCCAGTTGGTTGTGATGTATGGAGGATATTAGAAAAATATCGTCAACTATCACAAAATATTTGCATTATCTGTGGCAAACCTGATGTACCAATGACACATAATGGCTGGGATAGTCCGTATTGTAAGGAATGTTTTACTACTCCAACCAATTGGTATAAAAAAGAATATCCAAATGAAATTGATAAATGGATTAAAAACCATCTTGAAGATTGGGAAGAATACAACAAAGAAGAAAATAATAAAATGCGAGATTCATACACAATTATAAGATGGTCTAAAGATAAGGGGGAAGAAAAGGTTACCTACGATATTTCAGAAACCGCTAATAAAATCAGATCAAAATGGAGAAATGAACATATTAAATAAACTAATTTCATTATTTTTAAATAATAAAAAAGCGGTTACCAATACTGTCTGTTGTTCTGGTTGTAAACATTTGTTTTACTGGAATGATGGCAGTGTTGGATGTGATATTGAAAAAGAATATATCTATATACCAAATGGTTTTATCTATAGGGAGAAGTAATATGAGCATAGAAAATAAACTTAAAAATGCAAAACCTACAACATGGCTAACAGATGGATTATCTGACACTGAGGTTGCTTGGATTAAATTTAAAACAAATATTTATCTTATTCTAGTAAGACTCATTCTTAAAATCAAGAGGGTATTAAAACATGAATGACCAATGTCATAATTGTCGAATAAGAAAATGGTGTTACGAACAAGAGCCAATAGAAGATTGGATTTGTGAATATTACAAATCTGATGACGAATATGTAGATTTTTTAGATGATTGTTTGCCAGAAGAAGATAAGCAAAAATTATACGGATATAAGTGAGGATTAATATATGATTCATAAAAATAGAGGTAACAGGCGTTGGATTGATAAGCGCAAAAGAAGATATAAATACAATCTTTGTCAGAGAATTTGGGGAGATGCAAAATCATTCCTTGATGGAATCCTTGGTAAATATGATAAGGGTAAAATTCATGACATTGACCATGCTGAAAAGACAAATGGCAAAACTTCACAAAAAGGTGGAAGAGATAATGTAGGATATGTCGGTACTCTTCATAGAATGGATAATAATTATTCTCATTCTGATAAAAAGAAAGTTGAAAGTTGTAATGACAAACTTAAATACTATTCAAGTGGTGAACAAGAGCACGATGAATTAGTTGATTTAATTCTTGAAAATGATTTTTATGGTGATGGACTATTGGAGATAGATAATGAAAATTAACGGAAGAGTTGATACTATACTTGGTTCAACATATTGGGAAAACGGCAAAATTGTTTCAAGACATGCAAATAAATTGCCGCCAGAGTATGAACTGAAACTCTCAGAACAAGCAAGACAGGCACTCAAAGATATTGATGAACTTGCTGATTTAATTATCTTTCATGCCAAAGTTAGAGAGAATGCAGAAATAATGTCTGAGACATGGGAGATGTAAAAAATGAGTGCTAAAAGCGCAATGTATGAAAGATTTAAAAATAGAGAGGGATTTAAAATTGTTAAAGTTCCCAAGTCTATGCGTCCTACTCAAAAATCTCTTGAAGAATTAAGTAAGAAAATTGCATGGGGCATTAAACAACATTCTACTCCTTCTAAATTTTGGGAGTATTAAAATGAAATTTTTAGATTCAGAAGATTTAAATAAATTAAAAGAATATACAATAAATAGTATTATTGCTGTAATTGTTTATTTGTTTTTAGGATGGGTTGTTAAAATTGATAGATATAATAAATGGGTTGATGATATTGTATTTATTATTACTCTTTGGTTCTTCATGTATTATGATTGGAGAAAATTAATAAAACATATTATGTCATTAATTAATAATAAATAAAGGTGACAGGATAAACTGCGATAAATGTAAAAATTATAACTGGTATTACGATTGGTGCAAAAAATGGCACTGTGAAGTAGATAATAGAGCAATTTATAACTGTTATGAATCATATAGAGAAGAAGAGGTGAACGAAGAATGACGTATCTTGTGTATCTTCTTGGAGTTGTATGCGGAATGATTCTGCGTGAATGGATTTCAAGAAAGTAAAGCAGAGGTGGTAGGATGAACGAATGGGTTAAAAAACAAGATGCCATCAAAGAAATACAATGGCTAATGATTGGAAGATATCAGATAAATGATGGTTGGGCTTCAATCAGAATTGACAACGCTTTTAACAGAGTACCTACAATTCAACTTAAAACAGATGAAGAACTGACAAATTTTGAACGCTATAAAAAGAATCTCCAAAAAGAAGATTTCATCAAAGGGATGCACTTGAATTGTAAAGCATGTCCTGTGCAAAATTGTGGATTTGTTGGTAGAACTTCTCAAAACATAACATGCGAAGGTGTCCTGAAAGAATGGTGTGATACAGAAGTGACGGATGTTACTTAAAGCAGAGGTGACAGAAGAATAAGCAGTTTAGAATCTGCCTTTGATGACTTAATCGAATGTTATGAAAAAGAGATAAAACATCTTAGCAATGCGATTGTGTTAATAGACGAGTATTTTAAGAACTACGGTGAACCCGAAGAGGTAACAGAAGAATAAGAGATGCAAGTTGCTTAGAATCGAACAGTATTAATAGTTATGTAAATAATATTTCTGTAGACGCTGGAACAAGTTTTTATGACCAAAGAGGTTACAGAAAAATAAATCAAATCACTGAACCAAAAATTGGACATTGGATTCTGAAATCTCATATGTGGGAATGTGACAAATGCGGGTGCAGAATACGCCGTGCTAATCCATTTAAGGGGAATATTTGGAATTACAATTACTGCCCAAACTGCGGAGATAAGAAGGAAGAAGTAACAAAAGAGCAAGAAGAGGTGACAGGATGAAAGACCAATCAATATCATATGAAGACTGCGCCAACGCTTTACTCATGATGTGGATGGAAAACATTCTTACAGATAGCGAGTATGGCAAGATTATGGACAGGTTAAACGCAAACAGAAATAAGTTTGTAAACGCAAACAGAAATAAGTTTGATATCACTTAATAGGGGTGATGAAAAATGTCAATGATTAAAATAAAGAAAATCAGAGAAAAATATGATTTTCCAGTATGGTTAATTAAAGAAGCTTTAGAGTATTACGGCGGTGATGAAGATAAAACCATTAAAAAACTAATTGAAATCTATAGTGCTATAGGTGACCATCCAGACATTGTTATTAAAAGAAATATTGAAAAATTTATAAAAGAAGTAAAGCATCGAAAAGCTGAAGATAAAATTGATGAGATAAGACGATATCTTGACAATTACTTACATCCACTTATTAGTCCAGATAATTGGCAAGTATATTCTGATTTAGTCGATATGATAGATGAGTTAGGAGGGCTTTTAGGTAATGAATAAACAAAATGATGATTATATGGTAGAAAAGAAAACATGGGAAGAATTTCGTAATACAGGACTTTTATTTTTTGTCAATTCATTCTTGCACATTTTTGGTTGGGCTATTTGCCTTGATTTTGAAGACGATAAAGTGATTGGCGTATATCCGTCAAGATGCAAGTATAGGGGTTTTGACAATGAAATCGTATCAAGTTCGTACATCAAGTTATCCGAATGGATGAAAGATAATGCAGATGTGCTTTATAGAGAGTCATTGGATTAACCCAATATCCAATCTCTCCTTTCTAAAGGTAATCAAAGGTAATCATAAAAGTAATCAAATTATTTTGTTTGACAAGCCAGTACTGCTGTGCTATTATACACATGTTGTCGCCAAGACAATATGTAAGCTGGCATAGCACAGTCGGTAGTGCGTCGCATTGGTAGTGCGGAGGTCACGAGTTCGATTAACATATTTTAATTATTATAGGGTTCAAAAGTTTTTGTTTATCAAGAATTTTTGAATCCTATTTTTTTGCTTTTTGAGAGGTAATCAAACAGGTAATCAACCTAACTCATGCCAATGTAAACTCTGGAATACTATTTATTATTTCAGATTTCTTTTCTAAAGTTTTTCTGTTTCTATGATAATACTTTTCTGAAGTAGTAATATCAGAATGACCCATTTGGTCTTTAATTCTTCTTTTACCAAATTCTGAATAATGTCTTTTAAATACTTGTTCTAATCTGGTATGGGATGATTTACTAATCTTATTTAATTCCAACCGATAATCATTCCATTCATAAAAAATATTTTTTATAGTTGGAGAATTAATTGCTTCATCCCAATAAATAATAATAATGTCTTCAATATCTTTTTTACTACTTCTTTTCTTTAAAACCCCCCCTTTCATTTCATCGGGTAAATACGTATACCATTTACCATTACTACCTTCCCAAACCTTATATGGGTGTTTGTTTAAAAGTTCTTGTTTTTTCGTCATGCTTTTTTGTTGATTGGATATTGGGTATAATTATTATCTCATTATTGATCAAATAATTCAAATCTGTAAAATACAAAAAAAGGGAGAAGATATAATCTTCCCCCATAATTCTATGCTGCAAGCTGTCTATAAGAAGCTTGTACCATTTCTGTTTTTGTTTCTATATATCCTTTTGTAATTTCAATATTTGAATGTCCCAATAATTTTTGTATTTCTTGAATTGGCATACCCTTTCTTGCTAAATTAGTTGCTAAAGTCCTTCTAAATTTGTGAGGATGAATATGTATATCACATCTTTTAGACAAAGACATAGTAACATATCGTATTCCACCTATTGTGTATTGTTTATTTAAAGTAGATGTAAATAGATATTCTGAACTATGTTTGTTTTCATTCAAATATTTTAATATGTACTTCTTAGCTATAGGAGTAATAAAAGCAATTCTATCTTTTCCACCTTTACCATTCTTTACTTTAACAATTAAATTATCTAAATCCATATCTTCTAATTTTACATTACACATTTCACTAACTCTTAACCCAGAAGATAATAAAAATTCCACCATTGCTCTTTCTTTTGCATCTTTACAACTGGTACGAATTGTATCAATTTCTTCACTGGTAAAAGGAACTTTTTCCTCTTCAAGTGTTTTAATAGGTCTAATGGAAATACAAGGATTTCTTTCTATTAATTGTTCATTATATAACCATCCAAAAAATGGTGCGATATAATTTTTTTGATTTCTAATACTAGTGTTTTTATTATTTACTTGTTTAAGAGAAGCAAGCCAACCTCTAATATCAGAAGAAGTAATAGCATCATAATTTTTATTATTTAAAAAAGAAAATAATTTATTTAATGAACGTTTATATTGATTAATTGTTCCTGTTGATTTACCTTCTATTGATAAACAGTTAATAAAAGAATTAATCAATTCCTCATTTGTATAATCTGAAGTATTATTAATTCGTTCTTGAATATCATAATCTATTAAATTAATTGCAATGATATCAGTTATATTTTCAACGATTGATGCTTCATATTCTTTTGTTAAAAGTTCATTTTTAATATTTTGAATTAACTGTTCTTTAAGGTCTGCCAATATAATTCCTCCATTTCGATTTGTTAAATGTTATTGTAATGCTTATATATATTATATACATACTAGCATTAAAGTCAAGAGGAAATGGAGGAGTCTCATTTAAAGTTTGCTTTATGTGCTAACCGGCGGAGATTGTTCATAATTCTGATAAGTTGATAAATTAGTAAACAATCTATAAACGTATCCTTGCGGAGATGTGCAAAGTTGACCACTAGGACGATTAAACAAATCTCTAAACCGTTCGCAATCTCCACCCGTCGCCTCCACCTTTGTAAACATTGGCATAGCGACGGAATTTCTATCTCCAGTGCAATAATGTTCAAAAATAAAATATTTACCGACGAAATCGGTTAGTGAATATGTTGGATCTGATAATGTCCCTGTGTACTGAGTGCCGTTAATTGTTACAGTTAATGTGTTGCCTGAAATGGTCACATGAGCAGTATTTTCCGTTTCTCCATCAAGCGATAAATTAATCCTTTGATTGATTAAATTGGCGTAATAATGCTGACCTACACGATCGCCCATAAGCGTCGTTTGTAACAATGTACTGGTGATAGCGATATGCAACGACCAGTTAGTAATACACGACACCCTATATAGTCCATTCGGATTAAGGATAATCGCAACCGTTCCCGACGTTGTTCCTTTTTCCCAAATCCATTTGACGTCTAAATCGGTAGGCACTCCGGTTAATTCAACGCCAGCATAATACGCTGTTACATCATTTGAGGTTTTTCCGCAACACGCCTTGCCGTCTTTGATATACATAACGTCGAATGTGCTTGTGTCAGATAATCCGATAGCGTTTTTTACACTTTCTACCTGTGGAACATCCAAAGACGGATTCAAAATTCCAAGTGTATACTCTTCATAAGGTAACGCAGAATCGCCCACATTTACCATAATCGTATCAAGCGTATAATCATGACCGACCGAAAAACCCACATATTTTGCGTTATTCGGTACAGTTATCTGATTGGCTGGCGATGTTTCATCTAACAAATATCCGCTTATGTAGTTAGTTGGATACTTATAACCATCGTCTGGATTTAATACCCATTCAGGCTCGCCTGAATAGAATCCAATGTAAGACGCTTTAAGATTGATCCAGTATGTTTGACCACCCTTGCACTTGAACCACGATGTGCAAGTTGATGTGTTTTCACCCCTTAATGATCCATCTGCACTTCTAGCATATCCATTAACATATCCAACTTCTTTGTCATATAGCTGATTCCCAAATACTACAACCTTGCTTAAACCTTCCTTTAAGTCAGAAACATCCTCAGACAACTGGGAGTAATCAGACGGGATCGACTCTGCCACGCTCTCAGCCGCCGCCTGTGCGTCCTCTGCCTTGCCCTGTGCGGTTTCTGCGGCTGTCTTGGCAGTGACCGCATTATCCCTTGCCGTTTCTGCCTGTGTTTTTGCGGTCTGAGCGTCCGTTTTGGCAGTCTCGGCAGTCTGTGCATATCCACTTGCCTGTGATGCGCTCTGACTTGCTTCGAATGCCTTTGTACTTGCGGTCTGCGCGCTTGTCTGTGCCTCTCCCGCCTTTGTCGTTGCTGTCTGTGCGGCTGTAGTCGCCTCGCTTGCTTTGTTGGTCGCTGTGGTTGCCGCTGTCTGGGCGGCTGTCTTTGCCGCTACTGCCGCATCTTTAGCATCTACAGCAGTCTGTCCAACATCGGCATAGCTTGCCATCAACTCTGCAAATTCTTCTTCCGTGCCAATGTATCCTTTACTGACCGCATAAGCATAAGCGGATACATCACCGATATATTTACTCATACTATTTCCTCCATGTACAACTTGCCACCTTGCATGTAAAAATTAACTTGCGTATTGGCGGTTCTGTCCATATACAACTTCCCGTTCTCGATGTAAAACCATAAATATCCAGACTGCGCCGCTGACTGCTCCGCTTTATCCGCACTCTGAGCGGCACTCTCCGCACTGGTCTTAGCCTCGCTTGCTTTTTCAGTTGCCGTCTGTGCGCTCTGTGCCGATGCCGTAGCAGATACCGATGCACTTTCTGCGCTTGTCTGTGCATTACTTGCTGCAGTTTCCGCTTGTGCAGCATATTTACTGCCAACGTCTCTAACATTTTCAATAATTTCCGCTCCAGCTTGAGTCATCTGCTCTGAGGTTTTCTGCGCTGCATTCACACTATCTTGAGCATCATTCTTTGCAGTAAGAGCCTCATCTCTATAACCTTTAGTCTCATTCCTATAATCAACAACATTCTGCTTTATCTGTTCCACTTCGTTCTTAAAAGTTTCAGCTTCATCTCTAAAACCTTTGGCTTCGACGGACGCATCAGTGGCAATTTGTGCTTTTTGACTGGCTGTGCCTTTACTTTCAAGCGCACTTTGAGCATAGCTTTTTGCTTCATCAGAATAGTCTAAAGCTTTACGTTCAGATTCAGCAGAGTTCTGTGCAGACTGTTCAGACCTTTCAGCCGCAGTATTTGCACTCTGAGCGTCTTGACTGACTGCATTTGCAGTTGAATCAATCTCTTCCTTTAAAGTAACAACTTCTTCTTTGATAGTTGCGACTTGTGTTTTATCAGCATTTGTCTTATCCGCATTTTCATTTGTAATATTAAGTGCATTATTTAATTCAGCTATTGCTTTATCAATTGCTGATTGCTGGTCAGGAAGAGGTTCTTTATCTGTGGGTCTGGCTCTTTTAATTAATGGTATTCTGACTTCATAAATAGTTTCGCCATCGTCAGTCTCATCGTGTAAATACACCCAAGCATATATTTGTAAAGCACCACTCCAAAAAAATTTATCTGGAATTTCTACAAGTTTATTACTGCCAATCTGTGTTTCAGATTCGCCTCTTTCTTTATTTGAAAAATGCACTTCAAATGCTTGAGGCAAATTCAAATCTGTAAAATACAAATATTGCCCATAATTATATTGATATTGTGATTTAGAGGTGATGAGATGTTTACCTTTGAAATGAAGATAAATTATATTCTTTTTTAAACTCATATTTATCCTCCACAATTTATTTTCTAATTTAAAAGAGGAGAGTAGTTTGACCCACTCTCCTCACGATATTATTTACTTATTATTTATTTTTTATCCGACACTTTTCTGACCAATCTTAGTAATCAAATCACTAACATAGTTAGAACCACGACTCATTACAATACCAGTCAGTACCATGCCAACATAGTTGTTGACAGTCAGTCCAAGCGGTACAAACATATTTGCATTAAATGCAAATGCCAGTGCAATACCAATAATGATTGTTACAATCTGCGTAACACCTGTCTTTTTGTCACCTTCATAAAACATATTAGCAATAGTCTTGCCATACTCAACAAGACCTTCAATTAAAACTGCAACTGCAATAATAACTGCGATATTCATAATTTATTCCTCCTTAGTTACCCAATTTAAAATCATTCTTTTCCAAATGTTCTTGATAATCATTCTTTATATATTCAATTGTCGCTTCAGTCTGATGATTCTTAAACGAAGGATTTTCATCACAATAGCGCAGATAATTTGTAATATCTTGCATAACTTGTGTATAACTGTCAAAACTGTGATTCCACCCTTCAAGAATCTCATCCATAAATTTAAGGATACGGACTCGACACGCAATTGCACCACGTTCATCAAATTCACCATTTAATTTATCAATCTTTTTATTAAGCTGCTCGTTACGTTGATTCAACTTGTTATCAAATTCAACAATTTTCTCTTCAAACTTCTCATCAAGTTTTTTAATCATTTCAATTATTTTCTTTAAACAATCTTCTTTATTATCTTTACGTTGTAATAAAAACTGTATAAATCCCCATAAAGCGTTTGAACCTATAACTGCTATAAAAATTGCTATAATTGAATCTCTGTCCATCGGTATATCCTCCCTATAATTTATAATATATATTATTTACGTTTTACATAGGAAGAATAGACATAGCCATACTTCCCATTATACTTAATTAAATACCAGTCACCGCTCTGACTGCATACACCTACCTCTGTTCCTTTACGAAGAGGACTGAAACTACAAGTTTTTGCGGAAGTAGTAGGCTGTAATCTTACATTTAACGTGCCACCATTTGTATTAACAATACCGTTCCATTTAACCGTATGAATATTGTCGATTACCGAGTCTGGATTAGACACTTCGCTAACTTTTGTTTTACCAATATACTGCTTTTGAACATAACCAAATTTGCCATCGTATTTAATCAGATACCAATCACCCTGTTCATAAGCCACACCAACTTCAGTGCCTTGTTTTAAGCCACTAAAAGAACACTCTTTTGCGCTCGTGCTAGGCTGAAGCCTCACCGCAAGTTTTGTATTCTTACCAATATTGACATAACCTTTCCATTTAACGCTATGCATATCGTCAGACACAACAACTTTATTTGTATCAGATGCAATAGTAGTAGAAGAGTAAGCTGGTCTACAGAATTTGGCATTAACATCTTTAAGATTATAAGTCTTCTGACAAACACCACCACCATTAGGTACAACCGAAGATGCACCACTTGTGTTACCTTCAATTGTGGTAAAAGTATTACCACTAACTGCAATGACTAACCCTGTATGAGCATATGCGCCATTCTTCCAGAAAATTACAATATCACCAACTTGAGGAGTTGAATATTTTGTAAATAATCCAGCAAGAGTAGGACAGTAAACATATGGATAATGCTTAAGCAGTTCTTTTGCTCGTTCTTTACCTAATGCTTTTGTAAATACCCAAGTTATAAAACAACAGCACCATGGCTGACCTTGCCATTCTTGTTTAATCTCAAACCAGTGTTTGGTCGTATTTTCATCTGATGCCCCTTTTGTTTTATCATAAAGAATCTCTTTATTATTTTTATATTTAAGGGCTTTTTCAAGATATCCAAGGTCGCTCTTCGCAACTTCAATAACCTTTTCAAGTTCAGATTTTTCAATCTTTACTGGCGCACTTGTTTCTATCACTTGATTAACAGAAGTTTTAACAAGATGAAAAGGCTTATATTGATATGACATATCAACATTTCCACTAATACCGTTTACAGAACCCTTAGATGTATACTGCCACATCACATAAATGCCAGTATATTTAGTGGCATCAACACCATATTCAGCAACCCATGTATTTTCGTTTGTATCTGTAGCAAACTGATTCATATCAAGGTTGTTGTAAAGCCAAGACCGTGACGCATAAATACCAACAGGGATGTCCCACTTCAGCAAATCATCACAAATAATCTTGAGCATTCTTGTTCGCTTTTCTTTAGAAAGATTGTCAGAACGACCACTTTTATCTCTCTGAACAACTTCACTATCCAAGAAAACAGGCATTGCCATACCACTTTTTA
>Ga0310695_10001659_pt1 | contig 51168 bp, 34 predicted proteins | sample RumenRJG_04DNA_FD_203882 | JGI IMG/M metagenome (GOLD analysis project Ga0310695, IMG submission 203882) | Bovine rumen microbial communities from Lethbridge, Alberta, Canada - RJG_04 (v2) (version 2) | ecosystem: Host-associated > Mammals > Digestive system > Stomach > Rumen | place: Canada... | reverse complement strand
AGCGGAATGACCATTCAGGCAGGGAAGACCGAAGGAGTCGGTTATGACTTTTCCGTAGTCTCATGGTTCTGGTTGGGCGCGGCCATCCTCTCCGTGCTTTTTACACTCTTAGTCTGGACGCTCTCGGCGCGGCGCAAGTAGTTGATTATCAAAGTAATAAGAAAGTCTCTTTAGGCTCATCGGCCTAAAGAGAATTTTATAATATGCTATGCTTCAGAGAGTTAGCTTCGAGCGAGATTATGCGGAAGGATTGGTTTCGGGAAGGAGAAGGCGGCGGACGTTGCAGCCGACGTAGTTGCCGATGACGATGATGGGGTAGAACCAGAGGAGATCGATATCCCACTTCAATGCGCCAAAGATGTAAACGACATCGGCGATGGAGTGGTAGAAGCCGCAGACGATGAACAGCGGGATGCCGAAGAGAACGGGAACCAGCGATTTGCTGCTGCGATAGAACCAGACGGAAAGATCAATGACCAGGCCGCAGCCGACGGCACGGAGGAAACTGCGCCAGGGGCCTTGCGCCACATGGACTGCGACAGTGTTATAGGCACTTTCGGCCATACTTCCACCGATGGCGGCGACGACGAGGCCCACTGCCATGGCACCCACGACATTCCACCACCACACCTTGATAATACCCGGGATGCTGGTCATGACGCCAGCCCGGCCGGTATAAAGCGGAATGCCCGTGAGAACTACGCCGATGAGGCCGAACGCAAAAATGATGGCGCCGGTAAGCCCGCCGAGGGCCAGGAAACCGCATGCTCCCAGGCCGATGAGGATGCCGGCCATGATGGATTGTCTGTCTGTGAGGTTCATGAGTGTGTTTTGGTTTTTCAAATATACGGAAAAATTGTAACTTTGTGGGCTTTTAATTGATTATATGGGACGAATTATCTTAACAGGCGACCGCCCTACCGGCAAACTTCATCTGGGACATTATGTGGGTTCCCTCCGCAACCGCGTTCTGCTGCAGAACGAAGGCAATTATGACCGTATGTTCGTGTTCATCGCAGACGTGCAGGCTCTTACGGACAATGCCGACAACCCTGAGAAAGTACGTCAGAACATCATAGAAGTAGCCCTGGACTACCTGTCCTGCGGCCTGGACCCGGAAAAGGTGACGCTCTTCATCCAAAGCCAGATCCCGGAACTGCATGAGATGACACAGTTTTTCTCCAACCTGGTCACCGTACAGCGCCTCCAGCGCAACCCCACGGTGAAGGCGGAGATGGCGCTCCGCGGCTACGGGGCCGACACAGAGGACAACAATGTGCGCGGCCTTCCCGTGAGTTTCTTCTCCTATCCCATCTCCCAGGCTGCCGATATCTGCTTCTGTAAAGCTACCACCGTTCCTGTGGGAGAAGACCAGGAGCCCATGATTGAGCAGTGTCGGGAGATTGTCCGCAGTTTCAACAGCACCTATAAGTGTGAGGTGCTGGTGGAGCCGGAAATCCTGCTTCCCTCCAACCTGGCCTGCCGCCGCCTTCCCGGTACGGATGGCAAAGCCAAGATGAGCAAGTCCCTGGGTAACTGCATCTACCTGAGCGACGATGCCAAGACCATGGAGCAGAAGGTGAAGGGCATGTTCACGGATCCCGGCCACCTGCGCGTGGAAGACCCCGGCAAGGTGGAAGGCAATACCGTGTTTACTTATCTGGATGCCTTCTGCGAACCTGAAGACTTTGCCAAATACTGGCCGGAATACGCCAATCTGGACGAACTCAAGGACCACTACCGCCGCGGCGGTCTGGGAGATATGAAGTGCAAGAAGTTCCTCATCCATGTGCTCAACGACCGCCTGGAACCCATCCGCGCCCGTCGTCACGAGTACGAGCAGGACATCCCCGGCGTGTACGAGATTCTTCGCAAGGGCTCCGAAGCTGCCCGCGAGGTCGCTGCCCAAACCCTCTACGAGATGAAGCAGGCCATGCAGATCAACTACTTCGACGACGAAAACCTCATCGCCGAACAGGCTGCCAAGTACCGCGGATAGTTTCCGTCGCTTTAAGCTATAAAAAACGCTCCGTGGGCAAAACTCACGGAGCGTTTCAGTTATTCGAAGCTTAAAGCTTACTCGGCCTTGCCGTTGGAGCCCAGCACGTTGATGATCTTGTGCATGTAGAGCTTCTTCATCTCGTCACGGGCGGGACCCAGGTACTTGCGGGGGTCGAACTCACCGGGCTTCTCGTTGAAGACCTTGCGAATGGCTGCGGTCATGGCCAGACGGGAGTCGGAGTCGATGTTGATCTTGCAGACAGCGCTCTTGGAAGCCTCGCGGAGCTGCTCCTCGGGGATACCTACAGCGTCGGGCAGTTTGCCACCGTTGGCGTTGATGATGTCAACGTACTCCTGAGGAACGGAGCTGGAGCCGTGGAGAACGATGGGGAAGCCAGGGAGCTTCTTCTCAATCTCATGCAGCACGTCGAAAGCCAGCGGCGGGGGAACCAGACGACCGGTCTTGGGGTCACGGGTGCACTGCTCGGGCTTGAACTTGTAAGCACCGTGGGAAGTGCCGATGGAGATAGCGAGGGAGTCGCAGCCGGTACGGGTGGCGAAGTCGATCACTTCCTCGGGACGGGTGTAGTGGGATTCCTCGGCGGAAACCTCGTCTTCCACACCGGCCAGAACACCGAGTTCGGCCTCTACGGTAACGTCATACTGGTGAGCGTACTCAACCACCTTCTTGGTGAGGGCGATGTTCTCCTCGTAAGGCAGGGAAGAAGCGTCGATCATCACAGAGCTGAAGCCCATGTCAACGCAGCTCTTGCACAGCTCGAAGCTGTCGCCGTGGTCCAGGTGAAGAACAATCTGGGGGTGCTCCCAACCCAGTTCCTTGGCATACTCAACAGCACCTTCTGCCATGTAGCGGAGGAGGGTCTGGTTGGCGTAGTTACGGGCACCCTTGGAAACCTGGAGAATCACAGGGCTCTTGGTCTCTGCGGCAGCCATGATGATGGCCTGCAGCTGCTCCATGTTGTTGAAATTGAAAGCGGGGATGGCGTAACCGCCTTTAACGGCCTTGGCGAACATTTCGCGGGTGTTTACAAGGCCCAGTTCTTTGTAAGAAACCATAGTTTTTATAGAATTAGTAACTAAATTTTCTAATAGCCCACAAATTTACGGATTTTTGGGATATTTTCAAAGGTTTAAGCGCCTAAGAAAGCATCGACCATGGACTCGGCCTCGCGGTAGGCGGTCTGGAGGTCATCGTTGACGAGCACTTTGTCGAATTGGGGCGCGTAGGTCATTTCCTCAGCTGCCTTGGCCACCCGCGTTTCAATGGCATCCATCGGGTCTGTGGCGCGGGCAATGAGGCGTTTCCGGAGTTCTTCAACGGAAGGCGCCTGGATGAAGACGGAGAGGGCAGCATCGCCAAAATATTTTTTGAGCGATACGCCGCCTTTGACATCTACGTCAAAAACAATCACGTGCCCTTTAGCCCAGATGCGGTTTACCTCGCTCTTGAGCGTACCGTAGAAGCGGTCCGGATACACCTCTTCATACTCTACAAATTTGTGGTCCCGGATGAGGGCGCGGAAAATATCGGCACTGTAAAAAAGGTACTCTACGCCATCCTGTTCCGTTCCGCGGGGCGGGCGGGAGGTGGCCGATACGGAAAACTCGATTTCCGGATGGAGGGCCAGGATATGGTTGACGATGGTACTTTTGCCCGAACCGGAGGGCGCCGAGAAGATAAGAACTTTGCCAGACATGTTTCCTTGCATTTGAATCATACAAAGATACAAATTTTTTGCTTGGACATATCATTTAATCGTTGTTTTACGACTAGGAAAAAGATTGGTATAAAAAAGAAAAACTTTTATTCTTTTTCTAAATAATTTTATATATTTGCAAGAATAAACTAAACCAATGTTAAGATTACGCGCGTATCCTAAATTATCGGCGGCTCTTTCCCTGATGGGGGGGGTATAATCTTCTAAAATTACTCGCCATCCTTGTATTGGCGCTGTGGTCGTGTTCGGCACCCGCGCCATCTGATTCTTCTCGCGCAGCCCAAATCGTTGCACACATGCATGCCCCCGACACCCGGTATGTGGTGGTGGCAGTGCATCGTGGCGACTGGCGCAACTGGCCGGAAAACTCCCTTCCTGCTATCGAGAGTGTCATTGCCATGGAGGCGGATATCGTGGAAATCGATATCCACCGGACCAAGGACAGTGTTCTGGTACTATGCCACGACAGTAATGTCCTGCGTACGACCAATTTCAGCCGCGTCTTTAGCGATGAACCCGGAAAAAGTGCAAAAATCAGCGACCTCACGCTGGCAGAGATTAAAAAACTCAGCCTCAAGCGGGCACATGGCGTAGAAATCGACACGTTAAGGATGCCCACCCTCAGGGAGGCGCTCCTTTGCAGCAAAGACCGCATCTGCGTCAATATCGACAAGGGGTACGATTATTATGACGAGGTCCTTGCCATCACCGAGGAACTGGGCGTGACGGACCAGGTGCTCATCAAGGGTAAAAAAAACATTGAAACGGTAGCGGCGCACGAAGCTGCTTACGAGCACAATATGATGTACATGCCCGTCGTGGACATTCAGAAGCCCGGCGGTAAAAAACTCTTCCAAAGTTACCTGGACCAGCATGTGGTGCCCATGGCATACGAAGTGTGCTGGCAGAACAATGCCGACGGCGCTTTTGAAGAGGCTTGCCGTCAAATCAAGGCACAAGGCTCCAAGATATGGGTGAACACCATCTGGGCCAGCCTGTGCGGCGGAGATGGAAACGATGACGATGCCGCTTTTCAGGCCGGGAATCCCGGCGCTGTCTATCAGCAGTACTTGGACAAAGGCGTTTCCCTCATACAGACAGACCGTCCCGAACTGCTCATCGGATGGCTGAAAGCATCCGGACATCATACCTTATAATATATAGAATCTTTTTGCTATGAAAAGAACAGGCTTGTTTCTTTTGCTGATTGCGGCGCTGTTTGCCGGTTGTGCGAAACCGGAGGAAAAGACCCTGTCTCCAGAGGAGTCTCAGTATCTCAGGAGCTTCTCCATGGATGTGGAGGCTGTAGCCACGAAGGCCAGCATCGATTTTTCCGACGGCACCATTACCTGGTCCAGTGATGACCGTGTTCTGGTGTATGTCCCGGAAACAGCACAGTCGGCGGAATATAGATACGACGGAGGCGTATTCGTCCCGGTCTCAACGCCATTGGAAGTGGGAGGAGCATTGGCCTACGCCTATTATCCTGCCGATGCCTTTTCCATCAATGCCGGTACGGTGACGCTTACCATGCCTGCCTCCGTGGTATCGGACCCGGGCAATAAACTGCCGATGGGCGGAATTATTCCTGCCGGTAAGACCACCGGCACCTTCAAGAGCCTGGGCTCTATGATTTGGCTTAAGCTCACGGCGGTGGAAGGGAAGGAAGGCACCGTCACCAACGTGCATATGGAGAATACGTCGCTCGCTCTTACCGGAGACGCCGAGGTAAGTTGGAGCGGAGAAACCCCTTCTCTGGGGGCTCTGGATGGAGACAAAGCCATTGACGTGGCGTGTTCCAAAACCCTTACCACCTCCACTCCGGCGGAGTTTTACCTCTTTGTCCCTGCCGGGGACCAGGAGAATCTGAAACTGACCCTGACGTTGCAGGAAGTGGCCGGCTTCAAGTCGGAAGTCAAATACGGCCGCACCGGCACGCTGAGCCTGGCACGGAATAAGGTGCTCCCCATCAGCCTGGACGTGAACGGAAAACAACCTAAAGGCATTGCCACTGTGGCCGAGTTCAAAGCTTTTGCCGCTGCCGTGAACGCCGGCGAATCCACGGCCGAATGGGAAAATGCCGAGGGTTGGGTAAACCTCCTGAACGATATAGACTTTGACGGTGTAGATGACTTTATACCCGTTGGATATGTAACGGCGCCCTGGGTTTCTTCCGTGCCGACTATCAGCGAGGGCAATCCCTTCACGGGCAAGTTCGACGGCAACGCCTTCCATATCAAGAATCTGCACCTGGTATGCAATGAAACCACCGCCGGCAAGCATTTCGGCCTGTTTGGCTATGTGGGCCCCGGTGCGGTGGTTCAGAACTTTGTCATAGAGGATAACTGCTCGCTCACCGTATCCGGCAACGTTTCCCTGAGCGCCGGCCTGATTGCAGGCATCGTGGATGGAGCAGAAGTACGCGATGTCACCAACTATGCGCCCATGACCTATAACGGCGGCGCCTCCGGTTTGGTACATATGGCCCTGATTGGCGCCTGTTATGCCGATACACAGAGTATTACCATTGACAGCGTGCACAACAGGGGAGAGATTAACGTTACCAATACGGCCAACACTGTAGGCAACGCCAACGCCATCCATGTGGCCGGCATCGTAGGCTTTACCAATGCGAATTCCACTAGTGACAAACGAATAGCCGTATCTTCCTGCAACAACTACGGAGACCTGAACTCCCAGGCCGGTCGTACGGCGGGCATTGTGGGTGCTGCTAACCGCAATACGGATATCAATGACTGCGAGAACCGTGGTAATCAGCTCAATACCATGCCCACTTCCGGCGCGGCTCGTCTGGGTGGGATTGTCTGCTTCATTACCAACAATTCCAGCATGTCGGCATGCAAGAATTACGGAAACATCACTTCTACCACCAACGCTCCTGCCGGTGGTATCATGTGCCTGCCTAATGCCGGAACGTATAGAAACCTGGAGAACTACGGAGAGGTGGTTACAGATCATGCCAGCCGCGGTGTCTTCTTCGGCTATGTGAACCAGGCGGCCGTTTTTGACGGAGGCTATGCATCGGGCCGTGTGGGTGCGTACAATAGCGGAACCACCGTCTGGGATGTTTATACGGAGGCCAACAAAGTGGGTTACCTGGGCGTGCAGCAGAACAGCAACGGCTCCGGCTACAACACCATTACTATTGACATCGCTACTGGAGCGGCACCGGCGGATCCTACTTTTGATGTGCCGGCTGCCCTCAGGATCTTCTTCATCGGCAACAGCTTTACCAAAGACGCAGTAGAGCATCTGCCCGGCATCCTGGATGCCGCCGGAATAGACGATGTACAGATGGTACACATGTATTACGGTGGCCGCACCATTCCGGAATACAACAGCGGTTATGGGACCGCAACGGATTATCATTGTTACATGTGTAATCCGGGAGAAACCTCTTGGACGGATGTCTCCGGCAAGAGTCTGGAAATGGTGGCCTCCAGTGCCGACTGGGACATCATCACCATTCAGGAACATACGGGACGACAGTTAGCCTGGGGGTGGACAAGCACAGAGAAAGAGGCCATAAACGGCCTTCTGGATAAGCTCAAGGCCAATCAGGCGGAGCGGAGCAATACACCGGTATTCTATTATATCCTGTCTCAGGCCTACCACGACCTTTCCAAGGCCCAGAACGTTTCCAAGCCTTTTACAGATACGAACACCATGTGGCCTGTGATTGCCGCCCAGGGAGAGAGTGCCGTCACCGAATGCGGATTCGACGGAGTCATCTCCACGGGTGTTATGCTCCAGAACCTGCGCACCAGCTGGGCCAATAATAGCATGGGCCTTACCCGTGACGGCTATCATATGGACTTCGGCCTGGCCCGTTACGGCGCTTCATGCACGGTGTTCGAGACCATCATTGGTCCCAACCATAACAACGAGTTGCTGGATGGCAACACTTTCTATCCCAATGTGGGGACCGCTGTAACACAGTACAATGCTCCGCTGGCGCTGAAGGCGGCGCGTTATGCCATTGCCCATCCTTATGATGTCACTGACATGAGCGGGGAAGTGGATCCTACTCCCTCCTATGCCATCAGCATTTCCAATGCGGCGGAACTCGTAGATTTCGCGGCAAGGGTTAACAGCGGAGATGCAACAGCATCTACTGCAACAGTTACCCTCACGGCCGATATCGACTGTACTTCCATTAACGACTGGACGCCCATCGGCAATGCCACCATGTCCACCTGGACAGCCACCAGCCTTGCCCTGACCGGGACCGCGTTTACGGGCATATTCGATGGCGCCAACCATAGCATCCAGAACCTCCACATGAGTTTTGCGCCTACGGATGCAGCCAAGTGCTGGGGCTTCTTCGGCGTAGTGGGAGACGGGGCCACCGTGAAGGACCTCACCTTCGACAGTAGTTGCTCCCTGAGCGTCTCTACGGACGTTTCTGGTGTGTTCGGTGTGCTGGCCGGCCTCATTCAAGGCGCTACCGTGGACAATGTGAAGACTTACGCGCCCATCACCGGAGGGGCTACGTCTTCCATTCCCAATAATACGGCTGCAGGCCGTGTATTTACCGGCGGCATTGCCGGTATGGTCATGCCTTCCACCAACGCAGTGCTCAAGAATTTGCTCAATGCTGGACAGATCGGCACGGAGGGGAGCCCCTATTCTACTGGCGCCAACCTGGGCAACGGCGGCAATGGAACCCATCTGGGTGGTATTGTAGGCTTTATAACCAACGCGAACAACCAGACACTCACCACCCTGAACGGCTGCCGCAATACGGCGGATATCTATAGCACGGCGGGCCGTACATCGGCCATAGCCGCCGCCCTGAACCGCTACGGATACCTGAAAAACTGTGAGAATACCGGCAATGTGCTTCACTGCGGTACACAGACCAATTTCCGTTGGGCGAACATAACCTGCATCGCCAATGATGGCTGTACGCTGGACGGTTGTATCAACCGGGGCAATCTTGAGAGCGAAGGCGGTTGTTCCGTCGCCGGTGTCATTTGCCTGGTGAACCATAACAACGTCACTATCAAAAATTGCGCGAGCCTGGGTGCCAGTATCATCTCCAATGCCGTGAATCCGGATGGAGACCAAACGTATAACGGTGTCCTTTATGGCCGATGCCAGAAGACAGCACCGTTCAGCGGCTGCTCCGTGAGCGGAAAAATCGGCAAGACCAAGGACGCGCTCGTTACCCTCACTGCCGAGAACTATTTCCAGTATGCCGGAGAAAAATATCCGACCAATACCACCCTTAATACGACAAATATAACATTTGCTGAATAACTATGAAAAAGTTGACGATTCTTGCGGCATTTTCAGCGCTTGCACTGGTATGCGCAAGCTGCGAAAAGGAACAGGACAAAGAAGGACTTGTCGAGCGTGCTACTTGGGATGACGCACGTTTCCTGACCAGTTTTGCCATGTCTGCAGAGGACGCTGATACCAAGGCTACCATCAATTTCTCCAGCGGTGCCATTACCTGGAACGATGCCGACGCAGTTCTGGTCTATGTGCCTGTAAGCGGAAAATCGGCGCGCTACATCTATAGCGGAACGTGCTTTGAGCCGGAGTCGGCCCCGCTTGAAATTGGCTCCAACGAGGCCTATGCCTATTATCCGGCCGATGCTTATAGCATTGCTGCCGGCAAGGTTACGCTTACCATGCCGGAGTCTGTAACGGCCGATCCGGGCAACAAACTGCCGATGGGCGGTATCATTCCTGCCGGTGGCATCCCTACCGGCAAGGAACGCAGGGAAGGTACCTTCAAGAGTTTGGGCTCCATCATTTGGGTAAAGCTGACCGCTACCGCTGGTAAGGAAGAAACCCTTTCCAGCGTGGTGATGGAAAACACGTCGTTGGCGCTCACCGGCAAGGCGGAGGTGAGTTGGGTGGGCTCTACACCCTCTCTCGCTGCTTTGGACGGAGGAAAAACCATTGAAGTGGCCTGTTCCAAAACCCTGAGCACCTCTATCCCGGCCGAATTCTTCCTCTTTGCTCCCGCAGGTAGCATGGAAGGCCTCACCCTTACGGTGAATTTCCAGGAGGAAGCCGCTCATTTCAAACCTTTCACCCGGATTACCAGAAGCAGCACGCTGAACCTGGAACGTAACAAGGTCCTGCCCATTGCCTGGGCTGTAAACGGTTATAATACAGGCGTTTCGGCAAAGGGTGAGCCTATTGCCGTGGAAGGCGGGAAAGTGCTTTTCTTTGTGGATATTCCTGCGGAAGGCAGTGCTATCCGGGATGCGCTGGGCTATGCTGGCGACAGCTTCACCGGCTATTCTGTCTATGTGAACGGGACGCAATATGACGTTCTTACCAACAAGGGAGGGGAGACCTACATCGAGGTGGACGAGAATCCGGGCGGAACCTATGAGGCCTATCTGGTCAAAGGGGAAAGCCTGGGCCTTTACGGCGCTACGCCCGATATAGATGTGGTCCTGCCTTTCTCCCAGTTCATCACGGGAACCAAGGCCGATTTTGAGAACTATCCCCGCTATGCCAAGTATGACGTGTCAACGGGGAACGTCCTTTCCTTTAAGGACGCCATCGCCCTGGTCAATCTCAATATGGCAGGGGATGTCAAATTAGCTTCTGTAAAAGTTCGTGCGCTGGGCGGCGAGACCCTGAGCGGTCGCGCAGATTATTCCTATGCATCGGGTGCATTTGCTCCCAAGGAATCGCTTACGGAAGCCGTTATCAACTGCACCAACAATGGTAGCTTTGTCCCCCTTTTAGGTGCGGGTACCAAGATTCCTATCCTCATTGCTCCCGGAACCTATTCCAGTGGGCTGGAGCTGACTGCTGTCACGGACAATCATTTGGTGATGCACAAGACCCTGACGCCCGGAGAGATTACCGCAGGTAGTGTTTATGCTCCGGATGTGGCCTGGGAGGCCGACGAAAATGTACTCTTCTTCGAGGGCTTCGACAACTTCGTATGGGGCGGCAATATCATGGGCGGTAGCAGCAGCTTCGGCTATGCTCCGGATGCATCTTCCATCGGCACAACCGGTGGGCGCTCCCGTGACGGTTATGCCCGTGCTTATACTAAAGTTGCTTATGATGTGGCCGGAACCGGCTACATGCAGTCCGACACCTGGAACGACGTGAAGGATGCCACCGTGGCCACTTCCCATGTGCTCACGGACTCCTACTTCACCAGCCGCAACCTCAACGACTGGATTATCCTCTATCGCGGCCAGGAATACCAGGGCGTACTGTCACTCGGCACGGCAGAAACCAAGCGCGGTGTCATGAAGACCCCTTTCTTCAAGAACGTCCAGGGCACCTGCGACGTGAAACTGAGCTTCGATGTGTGCCTGAAGACCGGAAACACCAAGGGCATCCAGTTCCAGATTCATAACGGCGGCCATTTCGATTCCTGCACCATTGACGGAGTATCCACGGCCACCAAAACCTATCAGTACAAGGCAACCTATGCCGAGGCCATCTTCAATGACAATGTCATCACTCCCGCAGCTTCTGCTTCCGCTGCCAAAACCTGGCATCGGGTGGAAGTGACCATCCTGGGCGCAACGGATGCCACCACGGTGGATTTCCGCAGCGTAACCGCTTCCGGTGCCACGGTGGGCATCTGGGTTGACAATATCACGGTCACCAAGGTACCCGGAACCGAGAAGAAAGGAAGCCTCCGCATCCTGTACTGGAACATCCAGAACGGCATGTGGTGGGACCAGGGCAACAACTTCGACAACTTTGTGGCTTTTGTGAATAAGTACGATCCCGACATCTGCATCTGGTGTGAGGCGGAGAGCATTTACCTGACCGGAACAGACACCTGGATAGCCGATTATGACAGCAAACCCATGCGTGCCGGCACCTGGGCGGCCCTTGCAAGCCGTTATGGCCACATCCGTGCCGCCAGGAGCGGACGCACGGACAGTTATCCGCAGGAAGTTACCGCCAAATATGCCATCACCCGGGCGCAGGAATTAACCACCAACCTTACCCACGGCGGCGGTCATTTCCAGATAACCGTAAACGGGACCAAACTCAACATCGTTACCACGCATCCTTACCCGCACAACTCCGGTGCGTACAATCACACGACGGATGAGCAGATCAGCGCCGACAACACGCGTCTTGCTGAGATGACCTATCTGCTGAATCAGACGGTGAATAATCCCACCTATTCCTCGGAAAGTAATTGGATAGTCGTGGGAGATATGAACGCCAACTCTCCTCTGGACAGCTGGTACACTGGCATTGATGCCAATGATAGTGCTGTAAGTTCTCAGAAATACCTGCTGGAGAATACGGACCTCAAGGATGTCATGTATGAGTTCTGGAACGGGGGAGGCGCGGATACCTTCTGCAACACCACTACGGGTGCCAAAGACCGCAGGGACTTTATCTATCTCTCGCCGTCCCTTATGAGCAAGACCCGGCGTGCCATTATGGTGAACGACAGCTGGACCTACAAGATTGAAGTTATTCCGCTTTCCGAGCAAAGCTTCAAGAGCCCCTCCGACCACCGCGCCATCCTGGTGGATATTGATTTATAGTAAACAATTAACATATAATTATTTAACATTATGAAACAAGAGAAAGAACTTTACATGTCTCCTGAGGCGGAATCGGTAACCCTGATGGGCCCTCAGCAAATTCTCGCAGGCTCCAACAACGTGGATTCCAACACGGAGCAGATGAACATTTTACCCGATGACTTCAGCAACTGGGGAGGGTTAATCTAGTATGAAAACGTCTGTGAAAATCTGGGGCCTGATGATGGGCCTTGCCTTGGTCGCTTCCTGCGCCAAGGAGCAGAATCTTCCCCTGGAAAACATCCCCTCTGACGGTCAGGAATGGGATGCTTCCAAGTATCTTACGGGCTTCGGCGTCGCCGTAGAGGAAATGACTACCAAGGCCGATATTAACACCTCCACCGGCGCCATTACCTGGAATTCCGGTGACAGAGTGCTGGTCTATGAACCCACTGGCGGCACCAGTGCCGAGTATCAGTATAATGGTTCCAAATTTGTGCCCGTGAGCACCCCCGTGGAAATCAACGAAGGCCTGGCCTACGCTTATTATCCGGCCGACTTCTACACGGTCGATGCCGGTACGGTATCCATTACCGTTCCTTCCGCTATTGCTGCAGACTCCGGCAACAAACTTCCTATGGCGGGCATCATCCCTGCAGGCCAGGCCAGCCCGGTATGTAACTTCAAGCAGCTGGGTTCTATCGTCTGGGTTCAGGCAAAGGCCACCCGCGCCGACGGTGAAACCCTTACCAAAGTGAAGGTTGTGAACACTTCCCTCTCGCTTTCTGGAAAGGGAACAGTCACCTGGAGCGGAGACGCATCCACGTCGCTGCCTGAACTGAGTGCTCTTAAAGATGTGGCCGACAATGCTGTTGCCGGTCCCAAAGAGACAGCCTGCATTGGCACCAATAAACTGGACAACAGCGCTTTTGTAGACTATTACATCTTTGTTCCGGCAGGCACCCTTGAAGGCATGGAACTTCAGTTCATCTACGGAAAGGGCACTTGGGACGACGAAAACAAAGTCCATGAGTATGAACCTTACCAGAAGATGGTGCGTAAAAGCGATTATGATATGGCCCGTGGCAAGGTGTTGCCTGTTCATGGTGTAGAGCTGTCCGGATTCTTCTCCGGTGGTGATGGCTCCAAGGAACACCCTTACCAGCTTTCATCCCTTGCCGATCTCCAGAAACTGGCCGAGTTGTCTATTTCCGAGGACCCTTCCAGCGGCTGGTCTTCCGGAAAACCCTCCGCTTTCTCCGCTACTTGCGCCCATTACGCGCTCACCACAGATATCGACCTGGATGGCGAGGACTGGACGCCCATCGGCTTTGACCATGAAGGAAGTGCCAATACGGGCAATAGTAACAATGCTTGCAGCCCAGGAAAGACCTTCCGCGGTACATTCGATGGCCAGAATCACGAGATTCAGAACTTCAACCCGACTGTTACGTTGGCTAACGGAAAAACCTATGGCTTCTTCGGGGCTATCCGCGAGGCTACCATTAAGAATCTTAAATTTACCAATGTGGACGTGACCTATGGCGCTGCAGATGGCGCTGCTGCCGATGCCGGTATCCTGGCAGGAACCATCGGCTATGGCTCTACGGTGGAAAATATTACCATTGACGGCCAGTTGACCAGTACCGGAACGGCAACGGACAACAAGCGTCTGGCACTTGGTGGCATTGCCGGTTTTGCCTTTGCCGGACCGGATAAAGAGGCTACGATTCATGATACGTATATTAAGAATTGCGATGTTACGCTGAATATCACTGGTGGCAGTGACAAAAATACCAAAGCTGGTGCTACTGCGGTCCAGGCGGCGGCGCTGGTTGGTTTCTCCACGGTGAATGCTAATGACAGCGAAGCCAGGGTACATATTGAAAACTGCACTGTTCAGGCCGCGACGATTGATATTATATGTGGCCGTGCTTCCGCCCTTGTTGCCGCAGCCACAGCCGGAACCATTTTGGATGGATGTGTCAATTACGCGAACGTCAGTAATTCTTTCACCAATGGCCGTATCGGCGGTTTGGTTTGCATGCAGGGTCCTAATTCCGCCCTTGTGAACTGTGAAAACCGCGGCAACGTGACCACAACCAATAATAAAACCACCACGGGCGGCATGGTGGCCCTTATCCAGGGCGCCGGCGCCTACATCCAAGGCGGCGGCAATTACGGGAATGTGACCACTAATTTTGCTACGGATGGCAGCGGCCGTGACTTCTACGGTCTTGTGGGAGCCAACCTGAACAACTTTGTAAAGATTGACGGTGTTACTGTGAGCGGAAAATTGTACAAAAACGGCGGCTCTACGCTCATAGATGTAACCGCAGAGAATTTCATTGACAACAATTACATCGGCTGGTGGAATAATGCTGAAAACAAGGCCAAAATTACCAACTGCACCTATGTCGCACCTTAATGTTGATTGAACCATGAAACAAGAATATACAGAACCCATCTGTGAGCAGATTGTCGTGTTCGCAGAGAACGCCCTTCTTCAAGGGTCAAAAAAACGTACATTCAGCGGGGAAAGCTATGGTGGATCCGTAGAAGATGATGATTGGAGTTAGGCAGGCCATGAAAAAGACAATCAGATTCTTTGCCATCGCGGTAGCATTTGCCGCCATGGCCGCCTGCAACAAAGAGCAGGACATTGTTGAGGTTCCCTCCATTGTAGAAGAGGAGAATACCCCGACGGCAACGTCTTACGACCCGGCCAAGTACCTGACGGGTTTCGGTGCCGACATGGAGGAGACCAAGGCCGACCTAGCCGACGCTACCGGCGACTTCTCCTGGACCAATGGAGACCAGGTAAAAGTAATCCGTTCTGACGGGCAGGAGGCTCTTTATGCCTACAGTGAATCCAAGTTTGCCCCGGTGGGCGAACCGCTGGAGAAAAATGGCGAGCCTATGCATGCCTTCTTCCCGGCTGGCAACTTTGTCTGGGACACGGACCATGTGCAGTTCACGATGCCGGCTGCCTTCGAATCGCTGACTGGCATTATGAACCCGATGGCCGCCGTCGTCCCTGCCGATGCTACCGCCGAGACCAGCATCACCCTGCTGAACCTGGGAGCCATCTACGAGATCCGTGCCTATACGGACAATGCCCACGGAGAAACCCTTACAAAGGTGGAACTGAGCAACTCAGAGGTCTCTATTACGGGCTCTGCCACGGTCAGTTTCTCTGAAGGGATCCCATCCATCGGCGCTTTGGGCGGAAACAAATTCGTAACCTGCGAGCTGGCTGCTCCCGTTACGCTTTCCTCTACGCCCAAGAGCGTCTATTTCTTCCTGCCGGTTACCGGAACGGGTGAGTTTGACGCCATGACCGTAAAATTGGTGTACGGAAAAACTGTCGGTTCCGTGGAATATGAGCCCTTCGAGTTCAAGACCCGTAACTCTCCGATGACTGTCACCCGCAGCATGCGCAAGCACATGAACTTCAAGGCTGCGGGCTTCTTCTCCGGTGGCGACGGCTCTAAGGGCAATCCCTACCTGATTGCCTCGGCCGATGACTTCAAGGCCATCAAGACCAAGATGGAGAGCACCTTCCCCACGGAAGGCGGTGTCTCCGGCGAAGGAACCTTCTTCGGCTCCACCGGCGTCCATTATCAACAGACGCACGATATTGACTTTGATAATGAGGCGCTTTCCTCTATCGGTATTTACAACGCTACGCCCGCCTATGCCACCCCGTTCCAGGGAACGTACGACGGCAACAACAAAAAACTGGAGGAATTCACTGTTTCCGGTGATGTTGATGGCAGCGTGGGCCTTTTTGCTTATGTGAGCAACGCTACGCTTAAGAATATCAAGGTGGTCAATGCCTCCGTAACCGGAACTAATACTACCGGTATTCTCACTGGCCGTTGCATTGGAACAACAAGCATTGATAATTGCTCGCTCGAGGGTGGGCAGGTTACCGGCCGCAACTCCGTAGGTTTTATTGCCCATATCCAAAACAATACTACGGTGACGGGCTGCTCTGTTTCTAATCTCACCGTCACTACCGCTGCCAGCGGTTCCGCTGCCAACAACCAGGGGGGAGTCGTAGGATTTGCCGGTGGCACATCTTCCATTGAATCCTGCACAACTTCAGGTGATATTGTGTTTGACGGTACGGCTTCAGGTGTTGCCCGTGGCGGTATTGTCGGTAAGTTCGACAGCACTGGCGAGGTAAATGGCTGCACCAATGGCGCAACTGTAACCAATTCTCTTGTGAATCAGACGGGCGGTATTGTTGGTAACCAGACAAAAGGGACTGTTCTTTCATGCGTTAATTCCGGCAATGTAAGTGGCACCTCAATGGTTGGAGGAATTGTCGGTTACGCTGGTGTGACAACCACAGATGGTTCTGCGTCTGATATCAAATTGATCACATCCTGCAGGAATTGTGCAGATGTCACCGGAACGAACAATGCAGTAGGCGGTATTGCCGGTAGACTGCAGAATGGTGTTGTTATGAGTGGATGTTATTCTGAAGGAGACGTTAAAACATCTACTTATGATGTGGGTGGTCTTGTTGGGTACATTTTACTCAATAACAACCATAACACTTCCAGGGTTTACGTGTATGATTGTCTGGCGAATATGAACGTCACGTCTGAGCGAGCTAGCGGTGCTTGCCGCACGGGGGGAGCTGTTGGAAAAATCGAGACGACAGCGACTCAGTATGTCGCTGTTGACAACTGTGGCGTTTTGGATGTAACCATTACAGCCGGAGGAGACAATGTCGGTGGTTTTGTCGGTTGGGTAGCGGGAGATGGTACGAACAGCAACCGTGCCCGCATTAGGAGCTGCTATACATTGGTAAGTTCGGTCCCGGGTTCCTCTTATAGGGGGGGATTTGTCGGGCAAATGCAGAACAAAGGCGAATTCCGCAATGATTATTTTGTTGACGACTCCTCTGATGTATCCACAGCGACCACGGAAGATTATTCGAAGGAAACAGCGGCTGCGATTAAGAGTAGCGCTACTTGCACCACGTTTAACAGTAAATCATTCAGTCTAACCGTTGGAAGTACCTATTCTTCTGCTAAAGGCTGGGCTATCCCTGACGGCGTGGATTATCCTGTTCCGGGGGCTTTGATTGCTCTTGGTGATGAATACTACAAATAATAACATAAAACTTATTCGATGAAACGATTTTTATTAGCATTCCTCGTGCTGCTCATTCCGGCCGTGGCGCTGGCGCAGAGCAGTCTCCGCGGCGTGGTGACGGACACGGACGGCGAGCCCCTTATTGGGGCTTCCGTCCAAGTGGCCGGAACCAGCCAGTATGCGCTGACGGACAACGATGGAGCCTTCTCCATCGGCAATGTCCGTTTCCCCGCACAGGTCACCGTTTCCTTCATGGGGATGGCCGACAAAGTGCTGAACCTCACCGGAACAGAGCCTATGCCCCTTGCCGTTGTCCTGGAAAGCGACAACGTCCTGGAAGAACTGGTGGTTGTGGGTTACGGTACCCAGAAACGGGTGAACCTAACTGGCGCGGTGTCCGTAATTGACGGAAAAGAACTCAATGCCCGTCCTGTCACCAATACTGCCATGGCCCTGCAGGGAGCCGACCCTTCGCTGGTGCTCACTACCTCTTCCGGTTCCATCGACGGTACCAACTATAGCGTGAACATCCGTGGTAAACTGTCCATCAATAGCGGTTCTCCGCTTATTCTGGTGGATGGTATCGAGAGTTCCCTTACCCTGGTGAATCCCAACGACATCGAGAGCATTTCCGTGCTCAAGGATGCTTCGGCCTGTGCCATATACGGTGCCAAGGCATCGGCAGGTGTGATTCTCATCACCACCAAGAGCGGAAACGAGGGGAAGGCTAAAGTGACCTATAACGGCCGCTTCTCCATCTCCAACAACACCACCTCTACGGACTTCATCACCAGTGGTTACGACTACGTAAGCCTGACCAACAAGTTCTATGAGAACACCAAGGGCTACGGTGCCTGGACTTATACCGACGAGCAGATGCAGATGCTCTACGAACGTCGGAACGACGTTACCGAGAATCCCGAACGTCCCTGGGTGGTTCTGGATGGCACTGGAACCAATACCTATGTGTATCTGGGCAACTTTGACTGGTATAACTACCTGTTTAACAAAGTGCGTCCCGAGACCGAGCACAATATCGCAGTCCGTGGCGGCAACGACAGGATAAAATACTACGCTTCCGGTCGTTGGATCTGGAGAAACGGTTTCTTCGGCGGCCTGGCCCAGGATACGTATAATGGCGCCTCCCTGCGTACCAAACTGGACGCCAAGATTACCAATTGGCTCACGTATTCCACCAACGTTTCCCTGGAGCGCACCAAGTATGACTGGGGTGGTTTCTGGGAACTGGACGGTAACTCCGGCCTCAATAGCCAGGGTATCATGTGGAACATCACCCAGAATGTGGGCCCCAATCTGGTCCCGTTCAACCCGGACGGCACCATCGCCATGGTTCCAGGCTACATGGCCGACGCTACCTCTCCGCTCATGAGCGGACGTGGCGGTGTGTTCATGGATGGCCGCAACAACAACTCCAATACCAATAACTACTGGACCTGGACCAACCGCTTCACGATCGATATTGTGAAGGGTCTCAAGTTCATTGCCGACTACACCTATCGCCGCAGGGACCGTATTGCCGGCTACCGCAGCGTCCCTACTGTCAATTCCTACGACAATGTGAACAAGCGGATGTATGAAGGGAACGGCTATTCTGGTGGTATTTTTACAAACGGCTCTGTCTATGACTTTTACCAGGAAGTCCGCTACATGCAGGACGGCAGCGTGGCCAACGCCTACTTTTCCTATGACAATACCTTCAATGGCCATCACGTAGCGGCCACCTTGGGCGCCAACTACGACGACTACCATTCCACCCAACTTACCGCAAAGCAGAAGGGCTCCCTTAGTGAAACTCTTTCCTATATTAACAAAGCCGCAGCTGCCGTGGATGAAAACGGCAACCTGGTAGGTATTGAGACACTGGCCGAATCGAACTCGGCCTACCGTACCCTGGGCTTCTTCGCCCGTGTCAATTACGACTGGAAAGGACGGTATCTGCTGGAACTGAGCGGCCGTTACGACGGCTCCTCCCGTTTCCCCAAGGGTCATCGCTGGGGCTTCTTTCCCTCCGCATCGGCCGGTTGGAGAATCTCCGAGGAACCGTTCTGGGAGAAGATTCGCCCGGTAGTATCCAATGCGAAACTCCGTTTGTCTTACGGTACCCTGGGCAACCAGCAAGTGAGCAACTATTACTATTGGGATACCATTTCTACCGGTTCTCTCTCTTATACCTTCGATGGAACCAAGGCTGGCTATGCTTCCGTTTCGGATCCCGTTTCCAGCAGCCTTACCTGGGAAACCGTGATTTCCAAGAACATTGGCCTGGATTTGGGCTTCTTCCGCAACCGCCTCACGTTCAATGGCGATATCTATATCCGTGATACCAAGAATATGCTTACCACGGCCATGACGTTACCGTCGGTGTATGGTGCAGCGGCTCCTAAGGAGAATGCGGCCGACCTGCGCACGTACGGTTTCGAGGTGGCCCTGAGTTGGAAAGACAACGTGATGGTGGCCGGTAAGCCCCTCTACTATGGCATTACCGCTACCCTGGGTGACAACGTGAGTTATATTACCCGATACGACAATCCCGACAAACTCATCAGCGACCACTTCGTGGGCAAGCGGCTGGGCGACATCTGGGGCTATCGCACCGACGGCCTGTTCAAGACCGACGAGGAAGCGGCCGCTTATGAGGCTGCGGTTGACAACAAGGTGGTGCACGACTACATCTTCGGTAAAAACACCCTGGCCCCGAACAACCACTTGATGGCCGGCGACCTCAAGTACAAGGACTTGAACGGTGACGGCGCCATCAACACCGGCAAAAATACCTTGGACGATCCGGGTGACCGCGAGGTCATCGGTAACAGCCGTCCGCGGTACAACTATGCTTTCAAGACGGACTTCAGCTGGGCCGGTCTGGACATCAGCATCTTCTTCCAGGGCGTGGGCCATATCGACTGGGCTCCCCATTTCCAGAGCAGTTACTTCTGGGGCCCCTATGGTTTCCAGCGTCCTACTTTCATTCCCAAGGGCTTTGAGAAACTATGCTGGGATACGGCCGAGGGAGCGGACAACTCTAACGCTTACTACCCCCGCATGAGGGCCTCGGTGGTCAATAGCTACAAGACCAATGACTACTTCCTCCAGAATGCGGCTTATCTGCGTCTGAAGAACCTCACCGTGGGCTACACGCTTCCGCTGAAGAAGAACAAGGTGGTGGAGAAAGTGCGCTTCTACTTCTCCGGTGAGAACTTGTTCTACCTGTCTCCGCTTACCAAGATTTCTAAGTACGTGGATCCGGAGGTGGCAACCGCCGGAGACGACACGCGAGACCTCACTTATCCTTATTCCAGAACCTTCTCCTTTGGTGTGGACATTACATTCTAGTGGCTTATGAAAAAGAAGATTATACTCCTTATATCTGTACTGGCAGCCGCTTTCAGTGCTGTGTCCTGCCAGGATTTCCTAACCAAAACGCCCGAGACCAACCTGTCTCCGGACACATTCTTCTCCTCCAAGGCAGAACTGGACCTGTGGGCCAACCGTTTTTACAGCCGGAACTTCAATACAGCCGAGTCGCTGGCGGAACTGACGGCCGATGACATTGTGGGCGCCACCAGCCTGGAAGGCATCCAGAAAGGCACCCGTAATCCCAGCAGCACCTGGAGTTCAGATACCTGGGCTCCGCTCAGGGACATCAATTACATGTTGGAGAACAATCGTTGCAAAGACGCGTCTGTCAAAAACATGTACGATGGCGTGGCCTATTTCTTCCGCGCACTGTATTATTACAAGAAAGTGCGGGTATATGGCGATATGCCCTGGTACGACCATGTGATTGGTTCCGGTGATACCCAGGACCTCAAGAAACCCCGTGACCCGCGCGGCTACGTGATGCTCAAGTGCATGGAAGACCTGGACAAGGCCTATGAACTGTTGCCCGAGAAATGGTCTTCCTCGCCGGTGTATCATGTTTCCAAAGATGCTGCACTGGCCCTTAAGGCCCGCATAGCCCTGTTTGAAGGAACCTTCCGCAAGTACCACGCCGGTACGCCTTATGTTCCCCAGGACGAGCAAACCTTTGATGGAGTAACCATCTCTTCCGAGTATTTCCTCCGTGAAGCGGCCGATGCTGCCGGCAAGTTGCTGGGCAAGCGCTCCCTTTATAAGGGAAATACGTTGGGACTGGCCAAGAAAGCGGTCGATGCCAGTTACCGCGAATACTTCATCCTTGAAGATGCGGAATCGGATGAAACCATTCTTTCCCGCCGGTACAGCGTGGATATCCTGGTGCGCCACGGCATCCAGTTTGACTTCAAATCCAAGCAAATGAGTGCTACCACCCGCCTGGTGAACCATTACCTCCAAAAGGACGGGACACCCATCCAGGAACGTGCCGGCTGGGAGACGCTGTCATATAAAGATGCCTTTACCGACCGTGACCCGCGTATGGCCCAGACCCTGCATGGCCCTTCCTACAAGGCCATAGACGGTACTGCACATGAAGAATTGGCTTTTAACCGTACCTTCAACGGTTACAGGGTTATCAAATACATTTCCGATTCTTCCCATGAAACGGCTACCACCTCCACCACGGATTACCCGCTTTTCCGTTATGCCGAGGTGCTGCTGAACTACGCAGAAGCGAAGGCTGAACTGGGAGAACTTACCGATGCCGATGTGGCTGCTACCATTGACGTGATCCGTGCCCGCGTGGGTATGCCCGCCATGGGTACCGTCCCCACCACGGTGGATCCGCTGATGGAGGCTTACTACCCTAATGCTGAAGGAACCCAGAAAGCCGCCATCCTTGAAGTGCGCCGCGAACGTACCGTAGAACTCATCGCAGAAGGGTTCCGTCAGTGGGACCTGCTGCGCTGGGGTGAAGGGAAGTGGCTCACACCTAAGAGCGTAGGTGGCTTTGGCGGCTGCTATTTTGACAGTCTTGGTGAATTTGACATGGACGGAGACGGCAAGATGGATATCTTGTTGTATGAGGGTGAGAAACCCGCTACTTCGGTGAAGGCTACCAACCAGATTGAACTGGGCAAGACCCTCACGCTCTCCGAGGGTGACCATGGATTCCTCACCTGTTATGCCAGCGAGGATTATGACTGGGTAGAGGGCCGCGATTACCTGTGGCCCATTCCGGTAAGCGAGCGTTCCGTGACTGGCGGTGCGCTTACGCAGAACCCGGGTTGGAATGATGGCTATGATTCCTCCTCCAATGAATAAGCGTTTCCTTCATAGCATTGTTATTGGCGTTTCGGCTCTCTTTCTCGCCGCGTGCAGCGGGAAAGGGAAGTCGGAACCGGAAGCATCGTTCACGGTGACGCCCACCTCCGCTGAAGTGATTGCACTGGGAGAGAACAAGTCTTTTACCATATTGTCTTCAAGTGACTGGTATGCCAGGAGTTCGGTTGCGTGGATCAAGATGGCCACCGCTTCCGGAAAGGGTTCTTCCACGCAGGCCTCCACTCTTACGGTCTCCGTAGAGGAAAACAAGGAGAATGCGGAGCGTACGGGCGTGGTCACTGTTTCCACGCTGGACGGCAAGAAAGCCGAAATCACCCTGAAACAGGCTGCCGGCGGCGGCTCCATCAAAAGGGGAATCGGTTCTGCAGAAGACCTGCTGGGCTTTGCCCGGGCCGTCAATGGCGAGGAAGGGTACTCCATCAACCAGTACCTGATAGACGGAGAAGTGAAATTCACGGCCGATATTGATGCCTCATCCATCAAGGAATGGATCCCCATCGGCACGGCTTCTTCTCCGCTGAAACACAACGTGGACGGCTCCCGATACACCATCAAGAACATTGCCTGGACGGTGGATCTGGACAAGTATCCTGATGCAGGTCTGTTTGGCTGTGTAAACGGCGCCACCATCCGCCGCCTTACGGTTGGTGACGATGGAAGTAAGGTGTCGTTCAAGGGCACGCCTTCCGGCAATGTCGCCGTTGGCGGCATTGTGGGCCGCGCCTTAGGTACCACCCTGGAAGGTGTAACCAATAACGTGTCCCTTACTCTGGACGGCAGTTTCTCCGTCGGGAACAATGTGTTTGTGGGTGGTCTCGCAGGCCGTACCGATGCGAGTTGCCTGTTGGGTGGCGACACCGCTGCCAAGGGGTGTACCAACAACGGTGACATCAGCGTGAAGACCGCTTGCCGCGAAGGCGGTCTTGTGGGGTACAATATGGGAACCGTGAACCGCTGCGCCAACCGAGGCGCTATTCTGGGCCCGTATTCGTCCGACAGGAAGCTGGGGCCGGGCTGGGGGTGCTCCTACAACCAGACCGCCGAGAACTTCATCGGCAATACCGGTTACGGGTTTGTGGGTGACACAGAGCATCCTGCCATGCTGGTGAATGCCGTGGTAGAGCCCCTGAACAACTTCAATCTGTATGACGACGACTCCGTGAATCCGGGCCTGAACAACACGGTGGACTGGACGCTGGATGCCTATTACGACTGGACTGTAGTGGAGAGCCGGGAACTGGCCTCCGGTGCAGTGTATACCAAGTACAGTTTCACCAATGTTCCGCGGACCATGCACGTGCTGGAGGTGGACCTGAGAAACGCCGATGTGGAGGTTGTCGGGTCGCTGGCCGGTGATATGATTCCCAATCCCAACGGGAACGGGAACAATAACAACGGCTTCAAACTGCGGGAAAGACTGTCCGACGTATGTGCGCGTCGCCGTGCGGCGGGGGAGAAGATTCTGTATGGCGTCAACGCCTGTTTCTTTGACTCCAACGACGGTATTTCCCGTGGCTTCCACGTGGAAAACGGCGAGCCGGTGTACATCAACAACCCTTCCGTCGTGAAGCAGTTGAGCAATCACCAGTGGGGCTTTGCCGTTTACGCAGACGGCACTGCGGCCAGTGGCAAGAAACAGTTTACCGGGAAGGTGAAGACCGCTGCCAAGGAGTACAACTTCTACAGCGTGAACGACACCACGCTCCGCCATGCCAGTCCCACGGTTGCCCCTATCAACCTTTACACAAAATACTATGTGCAAACGCCGTATGCCAGTACGCCTGCTCTCACCAACCCGTTGGCGCCCAACGTACTCTATGTAATCTGCGAGTACACGGGATCTCCGATGAAGGTGAACGCCGGCTATGCCCAGGCCCGGGTGATTTCCATCCATGACGGACGGTTCACGAATGTAACACCGCCCTACATTACATCGGCCAGCCGGGTGGGCATTGCCCTTTCCGGCACCCCTGCAGGTGAGTGGGCCGATGCGGTGAAAGTGGGGGACACCATCGAACTGTCCTGTACCATTTCCATCGACGGTGACAGCTCCAAACCCATGCTCATGCTGGATTCGACCATGTACGAGATTATGGTGAACGGAGAAGACCGGACCGCTTCCATTCCTGCCGGATCAGCTCCGCTGGTCAAATACGACCCCATGACGTTCCCGGTAGTGTCGGCCGATGGCACCCGACTGTGGCTGGTGGAAGTGGATGGCCGAAAGGGGTGGAAAGGCATGGGCGTGAAAGCCTATGAGATGTTCCGGATAGGAAAGAAACTGGGCGGCGCGAATATTTCGCGTCTGGATGGTGGAGGCAGTTCCACCGTGTGGCTCTGGGACGGTTCCCAGGGCTCGGTGGTGAACCAACCGTCTGACGCCAAAGGTGAGCGCAGCTGCCTCTCCTACATACTAATCAGAGAAAAATAGATAATACTACAATGAAAACTTTGCAAAAATTCCTTTTTGTGTTCCTCGCCGGGGCGATGGTGGCGGCTTCCTGCACCAAACAAAAGGAAACCAAGACCTACACCATTTCCTCAGACATTAAGAGTATTGCGGAAGTGGCGGCGAACAATCCCGGCAGTCAGACCCTTGTGGTTACGACGGATGCGCCCTACTGGCTTGCCCAGGGTCCGGAGTGGATTACCATCGAGCCCAATATGGGTGTGGGTGGCGGAAAATCTACCGTAGTGACCCTGACCTTCCAGTCCAACTACAAGAATGAAAGTACGGATATGGCTCCCCGCAGCGGGGAAGTCAAAATTTCCGGTGGTATGACTTCCATCATTATCCCGGTCAGTCAGCTCGGACACGTCGGGTATATTGATCCGGACGCATCCATCGGTGGTATTCCCGACGAAGATGAATTCATGGACTTCATCAACGCCGTGAACGAAGGCGAAGCCGTGAACCGCTGGTACAACGATAAGGACGAGATTGAACTCTTGTTCGATCTGGATATCAGTGAACTCGACCTGGATGAGTGGGCGCCGATTGGCAACGTGGAAAAGAGCGGGAATGGCAATAACGCCTCGAATCCGGAAGGAAATTACTTCCATGGCGTTTTCAATGGTGGTGGCCATACCATCAAGGGTTTCAAGGTCTCCAAGACGGACATCGCTGATGGCGGAACGTTCGGCTTCTTTGGCGCCATTTACCGTTCTACCGTGAAGAACCTGAACCTGGAGGCCGATATCACCGTTGGCGGTGAAGCTACGGCCGATGCCGGCGTGCTTGTGGGTACGGCATATGCCTCTACTATCGAGAATGTGAAAGTGACCGCGACCATCAAGACGGAAGGGACCAAGACCGACAACAAGCGTTTCTCCGTGGGTGGAATTGCCGGTTTTGTATATTGCTGCTCCAGCGAGGGCGACCTCCTGGAAAGCAGTATCAAGAACTGCGAAGTGGAAGTGACGGTCACCGGCAACGGTGGTTCGAACACCAAGAACGGCGCTACTGCACCCATGTTTGGCGGTATCGCCGGCTTTGTAACCGGTGATAAGAGCGCAGCCCGCAATACCATTGAGAATTGTGTGGTCCGTGGAACCATCACGGCCGACCTGGGCCGTTGCAGCGGTCTCATCGCTACAGCCAACAATGCGACCGTTATAAAAGATTGCACCAACTACGCCAGCCAAGTGAACAACTTTGACAATGGCCGTATCGGCAATCTTGTTTGCGTTGTGGGCCTTGACTGCAGCCTCATTAACTGCGCAAATTATGGCGACTTAACTACCAGCGCTTCCAGTACTACCACCGCTGGCATGGTTGCCCTGTTGAACGACAACAGTTGCACTGTGGAAGGTGGCGGCAACTATGGCAACATCCGCACTGGTAACGCGGCTGCCAACGGCCGTGGCTTGCTGGTGGCCAACTTCTCCAAATATGCCTACTTCAAGGATGTGGTCGTAAGTGGCACGCTGGGTATGGTTGGCGCAGAGCCCTATGAAATCAATGCCGATAACTTTATGGAGTACATCGGCGGTGGCTCCAAGGACAAAGTCAGCGGCCTGACTTACGTGACGCCTGCTCCATGAGACGCATCCTCGTCCTTTTAACTTGCTTTCTTACCCTGTCCTCATGCGCTTGGGGACAGGGTGGGGAAGTTAAGATTCTGTACTGGAATATCCAGAACGGCATGTGGCACGACCAGGGGAACCATTACGACAACTTTGTCGCTTTTGTCAAGACCCTGGATCCGGATATTTGTGTCTGGACGGAAGCTGAATCCCGGTATAAAACGGATACGGCAGAAAAAATGCAAATGCCCGAGGAGCAGTACCTTCCGTGGAATTGGGATCTGCTGGCGGCCCGTTATGGACATTCGTATAGCTTGATTTGCGGCAAACGCGACACTTTCCCGCAGGTCATTACCTCCAAATACCCCTTGCGAATCGTCAAGCGGATGACGGGCAATGGGAGTGACATCATTGTCGCACACGGTGCCGGCTGGGCGGTGGTTGAGCTCCCTGATGGGGAAGAACTAAACGTTGTTACCGTACATACCTGGCCCCAGAAATTCGCGTATTTGGCAGCGGATGAGAAGGCCGATGCCGCAGCCCACGGCGGGGACCGTTTTCGCGCCCGGGAAATGCAGTTTATTTGCGAGGAAACCATCGGCTCAGCCCCGGCTGCCAAAGACGGGCTTTGGCTGATGACAGGCGACTTTAATGCCATTTCCTCCGTGGATAATTTCCATTATGGGAAAGATCCGGAAGACACGGCTTTTCTGGTGCATGACTATGTGCGCCACAATACGCCGTATGTGGATGTGATTGAGCGGTTCTATCCGAATGATTTTCAAAAAACGACGGTCTCGGGAAGGCGTATTGATATGGTCTATGTGACGCCTGCGCTTTTTGAGAAAGTTACATCGGCACGGGTTATTCGTGAAGGATTTGCTGCCTGTTACCGCGATCCGCGCGGAAAGGAAATTCACAACTTCTGCCACCCCTCCGATCATTTTCCTGTCTTCGTGACCATTAAACCATGACAGAATGCCTAAACTAAACTCTTTACATAGTGTGGGTGACAAGGTGGAACGCTCCTATAAGCGCTACCGCATGCAGACGTTCGTCGCTGCCACCCTGGGATATGCACTATACTATGTATGCCGCCTGTCGATGGGCGTCATGAAGCAGCCGCTGATTGACGCGGGCCTGCTGTCGGCCACCCAGCTTGGCGTCATCGGTGCCTGCCTCTATTGGACCTATGCCGTAGGTAAACTGGTAAACGGTTTCCTGGCCGACAGTGCCAATATCAAGCGGTTCATGGCCACGGGTATACTGATTTCCGTGGGAATGAACTTCGCGATGGGCGTCCTGGGTGTGAAAGCCCTGGATGGCAGTATCGCCAATTCTCTTTTGTTCGCGAGTTTTTGTGTGCTATGGGCCATGAACGGCTGGGCACAATCCATGGGCGCTCCAGCCTGTATTGTGGCTTTGTCCCGCTGGATGCCGCTGAAAGTCAGAGGGACATTCTATGGTATCTTCAGTGCATCCCACAATATCGGTGAAGGCCTTTCGTTCATCTTCGTGGGCTCCATCGTGGCGGCCTTTGGCTGGAAGTGGGGATTCTTCGGCGCTGCATTGGCGGGCATTGTGGGGCTGGTAATAGTTCTTATTCTCTTCCACGATTCTCCGGAATCCAAGTCGCTTCCGTCCATTGAAGTGCTCTCGGGTGAAATGACAGAGGAAGAATATGAGCGCACGAAAGGTGATGTGCATCTGGCGGCTGAGGATGAGAAAAGGAGGAAACACGCTGAGACCAAGCAGATGCAGAGAATGGTTATCAAGAACCCGGGCGTATGGATTTTGGCTGCGGCCAGCGCGTTTATGTATATGAGCCGATATGCCATCAATGAATGGGGAACCATTTTCCTGCAGGAAGTGAAGGGGTATTCTCTGGCCGAGGCCGCTACCGTGATTGGTATCAACCCTGTATTCGGGATTATCGGAACGGTCGTATCCGGCTGGCTGTCGGACGTGATTTTTAAAGGCGACCGGCGCTATCCGGCATTTGTTGCCGGCATCCTGGAGGCATTGGCGCTGACCCTGTTCCTGTACGGCGGGCCCGCCAAGTGGGTGAATATCCTGGCCATGGTGCTGTTCGGCATTGCCATTGGCGTCCTTATTTCCTTCCTGGGGGGTCTCATGGCCATCGACCTGGTGCCCCGGAAGGCTTCCGGAGCCGCCCTGGGAATTGTGGGCATTGCTTCGTATGCGGCGGCCGGCCTGCAGAATATCGTAACCGGTCTGCTGATGGACAGCGGAGACACCGGGACACATGATTTTACTTATGTAAGTATATTCTGGCTGGGAGCGGCCATTATCTCCTTCCTGCTCCCGCTGCTTAACTGGAAAAGAAAACAACAATCTTTCTGAGATTGCTATTTAGTTGGTTAGTTGGTCGGCCTGCACTGTTTCATTGAACGGTGCAGGCCATTTTCTTGAAAATTATTCGTACCTTTGGCAGCGTATGAAGATTGCGGTGTACAGCGGCTCGTTTAATCCGCTCCACAAGGGCCATGAGGCCATTATTCGTTTCCTGACGCGGGAGGCGGGTTTTGACAAAGTGTATCTGGTGGTCACGCCGCAGAATCCGTTCAAGGACCGGCACAGCCTGCCGGCGGGGCAGGATCGCTTCGATGCGGCCGTGGAGGCCGTGCGGCGGAATCAGGACCTCAATGTCCAGGTGGAGGACGTGGAATTGCACATGACCCCGCCGCAGTATACCATCCGCACGCTGGAGGTGCTGCAAAACCGGGAACCGCAGAACGAATTCACCCTCATTATCGGTGCCGATAACCTGGCCGTTTTCGACGGCTGGCGCTATTATGAGCGCATTCTCACGGAGTTTGGCGTGGCGGTTTTCCCGCGGAAGGGCTATCACCGCGGTCATGCCCGTGCACGTCTTATGAAAAAATGCCCCGGAGCGAGGATTGTTCTCCTCAAGGCCCCGCTGGTTACCATCTCGTCCACCCAAATCCGGGAAGGGATGGCCGCCGGCAAAGATATGTCCAAGTGGCTCATGTAATGCATATAGAAACCGAACGCAAATTCCTGGTCAAGGATCTTTCTTTCAAGGACTTGGCCGTTGCCTCTTATGAAATCAGGCAAGGCTATATTGCCCACGATGGCGGCAATACGGTCCGTGTACGCATCCGCGACAAACAAGGCTTCCTGACCATCAAGGGCCCCTCCGTGGACGGCATCTCCCGCCATGAGTGGGAGCGCGAAATCCCGCTGGAGGACGCCCGCGAACTCTTCCTCCTGTGCCGCGGCGGCTCCATCGCCAAAACTCGTTACATTGTTCCGGAAGGTATACCTCCTTCCGGAAGGTTCTTTGAGGTAGATGTTTTCTATGGGGACAACGAGGGGCTGGTGATGGCGGAGATTGAACTGGCGTCCCCGGACGAGGCGTTTGAGCGCCCGGCATGGCTGGGCAGGGAAGTGACGGGAGACCGGCGGTTCTACAACTCGCACTTGCTGAAGAATCCATTTAAATTGTGGCGTGAAGAGCTTGAAAAATAGCGTTTTAGCTGTTCTTGCAGCTTTGCTGCTCGCTGCGTGCTGCTCCGCTCCGTCGCAGCCGGACGGCGGCATGGAATATGCCCGCTGGTTCGGCCTGGAGGGCGGCAAAGTGCTGGTGCGTACGCCGGGCGGCGCTGTTGACACCTTGCAAGGCCCTTTCCGCGTGCTGGTGTGCATGTCCAGTTCCTACGTAGGCTTTCTGCATGCCATCGGTGCGGATAGCACCATTGTCGGCGTTTCCGGCCTGGGATTCCTGGGTGAGCGTCCGCCTCTGGCCGTGGAGGTAGGGTACGATGCCGCACTGGATTACGAGGCCATCGTCAGGGCCCGTCCGGACCTTTTCCTTACCTATAATGTAGGTGCGGTAGAGCCGTCGTATCTGGCCAAATTGCGGGAACTGGGCATTCGGACCGTGGTGCTGAGCGAGCACCTGGAAAGCCATCCGCTGGCCCGTGCGGAGTACGTGAAACTCTTTGGCGCGCTTACGGGGCGTGAGGCCGTGGCTGATTCGCTCTTCGCCGAGGTGCGAGACCGGTACCTGGCAAGCGTCCAGCCGGAGGTCAGCAAGAACGTGCTTATCAACATCCCTTACGCGGACCAGTGGTTCATTCCCGGCGGCGACAATTACATGACGCGCCTGATCAGGGATGCTGGTGGCGCGCTGTTGGGTGCCGTTCCGGGTAAGCAGGAATCGTCCATTATCAGTTTGGAAACGGCCTATGAATATGCGCAGCAGGCCGATGTGTGGCTGCATCCCGGCTGGTGTAGCACCAAGGAGCAACTGCGCGGCATCCATCCGCTGTTCAGCGAATTCCCCGTGCTGGATAAGGCCGTTTGGAACAATACCCTGCAGCGTACTCCCGGCGGCGGCAACCGCTTCTGGGAAACCGGTCCCGTCCATCCGGATTTTATCCTTGAGGACCTCGTGCAAATCATGAGCGGGACCCTTGGAGAGGCCCCGCTGCATTATTATCTTCCGTTAGAATAGCTTCCCGTTGTTGAATTTACTGGCCAGCCCCTGCAGTTCGTCTGCGGTGGCTGGTCTGTTTAATGCCTCTTTGCGTTCCTTCTGGAACTGGGCTTTGAGCCGGGCAAACTGGCGTTTGGTATCCAGGGTGAAGTCTCCGCCCTCTATCCAGGCAAAGTAGGAAGGTTCTGTATTCCACACTTCCCGGGCGGTTTTGCCCTTATGCTTGCCAAAGCTGATAACAGCTTCTGATTCATCGTTGTAAATAAGCCGGCCGGCAAAGTCCACGTTGCGGGTGCGCGGACCAATCTTGGACAGGGCGTCAACGTCGTTCTTGAGCACTTCCTGCTGGAATTCCGTGGGCGCCTGATAGCGGTCCAACTGGCCCTTGAGGACCTCATAGGTGGCCAGCGTGTCCGCCTCTGCCGTGTGGGCGTTCTCGAAGTCCTTGCCGCCGCAGTAGAAGCGGTATGCTGCGCGCAGGTTGCGGGGCTCAAAATGATGGAAGATGTTCTGGACATCCACCATTTTGCAGGCATGCAGGTCCAGTTTGTCGATGCAGTCAATCATTTCCTGGGCCTTGTCATGGGCGGCCTCGTTGGAAAGGCGCGAGACGGAGTAGGCACGGGCACGCTCGATTTCCTCTGCCAGCATGGGAAGGTCGAACTTGGCGGAGTTGAACCCGGCCAGGTCGCTGTCCTGCAGCCAAGAGGCCACCTCCGGCAACACCTCAATGAACTTGGGACAGTTCACCAGGTCTTCGTCCTTTACCCCGTTTACTTCCGAGGCCTGCGGATTGATGGGAATCACACGGTGGTTCTCGTAATCCCAGGGCTTGATTTTCCAGGTTTTTATTTTTACTTCTCCGCCGGGCATCACCTTTACAAAGCTGAGCTCGATGATGCCGTCGGTGGGAATATTAAGGCCGGTGCTCTCTATGTCAAAGAAGAGCAGCGGCCTCTGTAAATTCAGTTCCATTCTTTATTGGATCATGATTGGCATAAGGATACCGCACACCTTCTCGGTATCGGCCTCTTCCTCTGCGGGGAGGATGAGGGCGGCGCGGCGGGCGTCTGCAAACTTGATTACCAGCGTGTTGCAGCTCATATTGGCCAGGATTTCCGTGAGGAAGGTGCTCTTGAAGCCAATGGTGAGGGCGTCTCCGGCGTAGTTGCAGCTGATTTTTTCATAGGCGGCGAGGGCGAATCCCAGGTCCTGGGCGCTGATTTCCAGCTGGCCTTCCTGCAGGGTGAACTTGATGTGGTTGGAGGCCTTGTTGGCGCACACGGCCACACGCTTTACCGTATTGAGCAGCAGCTGACGGTCTATTTGCAGGATGTTGGCGTTATTGGCCGGAATGACATCCCGGTACTTGGGATATTTGCCTACGACCAGGCGGCACACCATGGTGGTGGCGCCAAAGGTGAACTGGGCGGTGGTGCTGTCAAAGGCAATCTCCACGTTCTCCACATCCTTGCCGATAATGGAACGCAGCACGCCGGCCGGTTTCTTGTGCAGGATGAAGGAAGCCTTTTCCGTGGCCTTTACATCCTTGGTGGTGTAGCAGATGAGCTTGTGCGAATCTGAGGCCACGAGCGTGGTGCTGTCCAAGTCTATGTCGAAGAAAATACCGTTCATGGCCGGACGGATTTCGTCGTCTGCGGTGGCATAAATGGTACCCTGAATGCCGTCCGTGAGGCTTTCTGCCGGGAAGATGACCTTGAGGGCATCCTCTCCGGTGGTCTTGATTTCCGGATAGTCTGCGGCCGGGAAGTAGGGGAGCACGGAGTTACCGCTGGCCCAGCTGCACTCGAAGGAGCTGTCCGAGATGGTCTTGATGCCCACCGGCTGGTCCGGGAGTTCTTTCAGGAGGTCCGTCATGTGGCGGGCCGGAACGGCAATGGAGCCCTCCTCCTGGGGACCGTCTACCTCAATGGCGGTGCGCAGGGTGAGTTCGCTGTCCGATGCGGTGATTTCCAGCCGGCCATCCTTGAGGACAAACAGAAAGTTTTCCAGGATGGGAAGCGGAGACTTGGACGGAATGGCCTTGGATACATCCATCAGGGCCTTCAGGAGATTGGTGCTGGAAATGGTCAGATTCATATCGCGTACTTTTTAATTGTCATTATATCTTAGCTCACAAATATAATCAATTTCTCTCAAATGGCATAACTTTTGAGTAACTTGCCTGCGGAAAAAAAGTAAAACAATATAGACATGAAACCAATGACTACTGTACTACTATCCATTCTGGCAGGTGGCCTCACCGCATTCGGCGTAGTAAAGGCAACCGCTCCCCAGACCCCTTCCGAGCCTGTAACCGTCGTAAAGGACGCTTCCGGCAATTCCGTGGAATACCGCACTGTCAATTTGGCAGACTCCGATTATCCGGACTTCACCTACGCGGCGGAAAGCGCCGTGGAGGCCGTTGTATATGTAGAGGTGACGGTCCAGAGCCGCCAGCAATACCAGAGCATCGACCCGTTCTTTCGTTTCTTCTTTGGCGATGAATACGCCATGCCCCAGCAGCGCGAGCAAAAGGGCAGCGGCAGCGGGGTGATCATCCGCCCGGACGGCTATATCGTCACCAACAACCACGTGGTCAGCGGCGCCAGCAAAATCCAGGTGACGCTGAACAACAACCAGCAGTACGACGCCACCGTGGTGGGCACGGACCCGGCAACGGATGTGGCTATTATTAAGGTCGATGCCACCGACCTTCCCACCATTCCGCTGGGCGACAGCGACGCCCTGCGTTTGGGTGAATGGGTGCTGGCCATCGGCTCCCCGCTGGGCGTCCAGCTCCGTTCCACCATCACCGCTGGCATTGTGAGCGCCAAGGGCCGCAGCATGCCGGACTATTCCGGTGAGTTCAAGATTGAGTCCTTCATCCAGACCGATGCCGCCGTGAACCCCGGTAACAGTGGCGGCGCCCTGGTGAACAAAAAAGGGGAGCTGGTGGGCATCAACACCGCCATCGTGAGTCAGACGGGTTCCTATACCGGCTACTCCTTCGCCGTTCCCGTGAATATCGTCAAGAGGGTGGCAGAGGACCTGATTGACTTTGGCTCCGTAAAGCGCGCCGTGCTGGGCATCAGCATGGGAACGGTGGACAAGAAGTTTGCCGACGAAATGAAACTTTCCGCCGTCGCGGGCGTATATATTAACGAGGTTATGAAGGGAAGCGCCGCCGAGAAAGCCGGCCTGCAGAAGAACGACGTTATCATATCTATTGACAATCAAAAGATTACCGATGCATCGTCCGTACAGGCCAAGGTGAGCAGCTACCACCCCGGAGACAAGGCCGTCATCACCTATATCCGGGACGGAAAGCAGCAGCAAGCCACCGTGGAATTCCAGGCTGCAGCCGTGCAGAACGGCGAGACAGACCTGGACGGTTCCATCGCTTTCTATGGCGCCCGTCTTAAAGCTGCCAATCCGGATAAACTCAAAGCACTGGGCCTGCGCTCGGGTGTGGAGATTGTTTCCCTGGGTAGCGGCAAAATGGCGGAGGCCGGTGCAGAAAAGGGTGGTATCATCGCCTATGTGAACGGATCGGCCGTTTCCAGCCCCGAAGATGTCGTGGCCAAGGCAAAGAAGGCATCGCGTGCGGTGTACATCGAAGGTGTGGACCAGAACGGCAGAGCGTTCTATTTTGGCTTCGGCAAGTAAGGAACTGCCGCAGTTAAGTATAGTTTCGGTCGGCTCCTTACGTGAGTTGACCGAAATTTTTTTGTATATAAATGAGACAACTTAAAATTACCAAGTCCATCACCAACCGCGAGAGCGCGTCGCTGGACAAGTACCTGCAGGAGATTGGTCGTGAAGAACTCGTCACCCCGGACGAAGAAGTGGAACTGGCCCAGCGCATTCGCAAAGGAGACCAGGAAGCCCTGGAAAAACTCACCCGCGCCAACCTCCGCTTCGTGGTTTCCGTAGCCAAGCAGTACCAGAATCAGGGCCTCAGCCTGCCGGACCTCATCAACGAAGGCAACCTGGGCCTCATCAAAGCGGCGGAAAAGTTCGATGAAACCCGTGGTTTCAAATTCATTTCCTATGCGGTGTGGTGGATCCGCCAGAGCATTCTCCAGGCCCTGGCAGAGCAAAGCCGTATCGTGCGCCTGCCCCTGAACCAGGTGGGCTCCCTGAATAAAATCAACAAGGCCCTGTCCAAGTTTGAGCAGGAGAACGAGCGCCAGCCCTCCAACGAGGAACTCTCGGAGATGATCGACGTTCCCAAGGACAAGATTTCCGATACCCTCCGCGTGGGCAGCCGCCACGTGAGCGTGGACGCCCCGTTCGTGGAAGGGGAAGACAACAGCCTGCTGGACGTACTTCCCAATGACGATTCTCCCAGCGCAGACAGGGGCCTTGTGAACGAGAGCCTGAATACGGAGATTGAGCGTGCCCTGAGCACCCTCACAGACCGTGAACGGGAAATCATCAAGAGTTTCTTTGGCATCGGCTGCCAGGAAATGACCCTGGAGGAAATTGGCGAGCGTTTTGGCCTCACCCGTGAACGCGTGCGCCAGATCAAGGAAAAGGCCATTCGCCGTCTCAAGAGCCCGTCCCGCAGCAAACTCCTTAAATCGTACCTGGGATGACGCCGGAAGCCTTTATTCAGCAAAAGGCCGCAGCGGCCATTCAAGCTATTTATAACACTGAAGTGGCTCCCGGGTCACTTCAGGTTGCTGTTACCCGCAAGGAGTTCGAAGGAGACTATACCCTGGTCACCTTCCCGCTCCTGAAAATCACCCGTCAGGCGCCGGACGCCACCGGCAATGCCATCGGGCAGTGGCTAGTGGCCAATGTGCCGGAAATCGCCGCCTACAACAGCGTGAAGGGCTTCCTGAACCTGTCTTTCTCGCCGGTATATTGGAACGAGGCCCTGCAGGGCATTGCTGCCGATGATGCCTTCGGCCAGTTGCCTTCCACGGGTAAACGCATCATGGTGGAATTCTCGTCGCCCAATACCAACAAGCCCCTGCACCTGGGACATATCCGCAACAACCTCCTGGGAGACAGCGTTTCCCGCATCCTGAAGGCCTGCGGCAACGAGGTTATCAAGAGCACCATCGTCAACGACCGCGGCGTGCACATCTGCAAGAGCATGTATGCCTGGGAAAAATGCTTCAACGGCGCCACGCCTGAGAGCACCGGCAAAAAGGGCGACCACCTGGTAGGAGACTGCTATGTGGCCTATGCCAAGATGGAAAAAGAGCATCCGGAAGTCATTGACGATGTCCACAAAATGCTGGTGGACTGGGAAGCCGGAGACCCGCATGTGCGGCAGCTCTGGGCCATGATGAACGGCTGGGTGTACAAAGGCTTTGACGAGACTTACGCGGCCCTGGGCATCAGCTTTGACCAGGTGGACCACGAGAGTGAGACCTACCTTCTGGGCAAGGAACTGGTGCAGAAGGGCCTCAAGGAGGGTGTCTTTGTCAAGGATCCGGACGGCTCTGTCTGGTGCGACCTCACGGCAGACGGCCTGGACCGCAAGCTGGTGCTCCGCGGGGATGGCACTTCCGTCTATATCACCCAGGACCTGGGCACGGCAGAGCGCCGTTTCGCCAATTTCAAGCTGGACTCCCACGTGTATGTGGTGGGCAACGAGCAGGACTACCATTTCCAGGTGCTCAAGCTCATCCTCAAAAAGCTGGGCTTTGCCTGGGCAGACCAGATTTACCACCTGTCCTACGGCATGGTGGAGCTCCCGGAAGGCAAGATGAAGTCCCGCGAGGGCACGGTAGTAGATGCCGACGACCTCATCCAGCAAATGTACGAGGAAGCCAAGAAGACCTCCGAAGAAAGCGGCAAGCTGGAAGGCATGCCGGAGGCGGAGAAAGAGGCTCTGTACCACATGATCGGCCTGGGCGCCCTGAAGTACTTCATTATCAAGGTGGATCCCAAGAAGACCATGCTCTTCAATCCCAAGGAGTCCATCGACTTCAACGGCAACACCGGTCCCTTCATCCAGTACACGCACGCCCGTATCCAGAGCATCCTGCGCAAGGCCACGGTCCCGTACGGTCCGGCCGATACCCTGGGCGCACAGCCCTCGGCCAAGGAGGTCCGCCTGATTAAACTGCTGGGCCTGTACCCCGGAAAGGTTGCCGAGGCCGGCGCCGCGCTGAGCCCCGCCATCATCGCCAATTATGCCTACGACCTGGCCAAGGAGTTTAACCAGTACTACCACGACACGCCCATCCTCAAGGAGACGGACGAGGCCGTGCTCAAGTTCCGCCTGGCCCTCATCGACACCCTGGCCCGCACCCTGCGTCACGCCATGGCCCTCCTGGGCATCTCCCTCCCGGACCGGATGTAGCAAGTAGGCTGGTCACTAACTGCCTGATAATCATGTAATTATTGAAAATCCTCGGCGCAAAAAGAGCCGAGGATTTTCAGCAAGTAGCTGTGTATCAGGTGTTTATTGACCAGCGTTATTCAAACGAAGGAACCGTGAACAGGGCGGCATCGACAGGCTCCTCAACAATTTCTGTGATGGTGGCGGCTACGTCCGTGCCGCTCACGCTGGTAACGGTCTTCATGGGGATGCCCTGCCATACGGAGACGGTGATATGGGCCGTCTGTCCCATCTGGGACACTTCCATGGTGTATTTTACGCACTCCTTGCCGACTACCGTTTCGTTACCAACCTCCTTGATTTTATACTTGGCCACAACCTCGTCCCTCAAATCCAGGTAGTTGACGGACTCCTGGACCGGCATTTCCTGCACCTGTTTGGCCGCCGCGTTCACCATGTACGTTTTTCCGTCGCGGGAGATGGTAGTAAGCTCCATCCCAAAGGCGCTGGTAACGGATGCTTGAAGGTTGCCATAATCGTCAAAATAGTTCTTTGACTCAACCTTCTGGCCCATCACCTCGGACACCAGGGTAAAACGGCCGGACTTGATTTCAAACTTCTTGGGCGCATTCTGGCCCAGCATCAGAGTTGTGGCTGCAAGCAGCGACAAGCAACATACAATAAAGCGTTTCATGTCTACAATTTTATAATTTGTCAAAAATAACGATAAATATTAAGAATTTCAAGTTTGAGATAATAAGTGTATTTGGCTTCAACCAATGAATATCGGGCTTTTGCCAATTCGATTGCAGAAGTATTCCATGCCAGAAAATCCACGGCGCCGAGCTCATATTTTCGTTCAATCTGTTTAAAGGCTTCCTCTGCATATTTAGCTTCATTCACAGAATGAGTGTATTGTTCCTTCGCCGAAAGGCAATCTAATTGTGCTTGAATAAGCTGTTTGCGAATCTTCCTTCTTGTTTCTATACTGTTTAATTCTGTTTCTTTGATGGCTATTTTAGCCCGTTTTATACCATTCCTCGTTGTAAGGCCGTTTAGAATCGGGATTGACAGGGAAAAGGATACGAAGGCCCGACTATTGTCCGCGTACTGTTGAAAAAACGGATAGGCTTCATATTTCAGCATGCCTTCTTCGGTCACTATCGCTTTTTGACGGGCATCCGAAAAACTTGTCCCCAGACCTGCCGATAACGAAAGTTTGGGACTGATGGCCGCTAGAGCAAGTTTACGATTGAGTTCCGCCAAGTCTTTTTGTACTTCAAGAGAGCGTATCTCAGGATGCCCCTCCAGTACAGCGTTTAAATCCCACTCAAGGTCATCAGACATGGGGACGGAGGGCTCTGTCACCTCAAAATGTGTATAATCTGATGATTAGTACTAATTTATGTATAGAGTCTTTTGTCTATATCAATAATTCCGCAAAATACCGTTGCCCATCACATCTCAATATAGTAACAGTATAGAGCCCGCTCTCTGCGCCCAAGGGAATTGCAAACCCAGAATCGGTCGGGATAGTTTCTGACAAGAATTCTCCTGTCCAAGTGTTTTCTATTGTGACAGTAACATCCCCCATGTCATAAGCGAAAGACAAGTAAAGCGTATTAATGAGTGACACATAGTATCCCTGAACAGGAACCATAGCCGGTGCGCGATAGATTGGGGTGTCCACCTGAGCTTTTTCGACCCGGAAATCCACCGTCTGGTCTGTTCCATTCAGCGCTTTGACTGATATAATCATGCAACAGGCCATAAAAAGAGTTGTAACGATGCGTTTCATTGTCTTTGCCTTTAATAATTCTTTGCAAAGCTATGGTGCTTTCTTCAGATTATCATCAGAAAGATACTCTTTTTTTTCTTACACAGATGTTTTGTTAAGCGGCTAGTAATCAGAGATATACAAAATCAATTTAGGCCATGTAAGGAATAAATCTTACACGACCTAAATTCAAGTCCATTCAGGATGGGTATAATTAATTGTATATCAATCAATTATACCCACCCGTATAAAAAGATGGCTTTACGCTTTTGTAAGAATAATCAACGCCTTGTAAGTAGACGCTAGTCATGTCGTAAATCGATATATAAACTGAATACCAAAAGAATCAGAGCATTCTAAGGTATTCATCCTTAAAAGGAGAATCCATCCCTCGAATCCTTTCTTTGAGACGAGACTTCTTCGTATACACATTTGAGACAGAGAGGTTGAGGATAGAGGCTATCATTTCCGGTTCAAAGCCAACGATACAATAGCAAATGAAACGGCTCTCTTTTTTGTCCACATCTCCAAGATCGGCCTTGAGATGCTTTACAATATTATTCAAATCCTTATTAATCTGGCTCTCAAATCGAGCATGGAGTTTATCGTCGTCACTAATATATGCTATAAGATTCTCAACTCTTCTGACAATGTCTTGAGAATCGCCGAGGTTATCGTTACCCTAGAAGCTGACCTTCCAAAAAACGGCAAGACCTTGACCAGAACCATCTACACATCCCAAGAGAAACGGGACATTGCCTACCTCATCGAGACCGACGACTGGCTAAATCCGATTGGGTGACGCATTGATAAAGTCAGGAAAGGACTATAGTCAACTTCTATCATGAATCGGCCCTTGCGTAACTAATAGAGCAGGGCCAACCTGCAACTATCTTCGCTTGATCATAAACACAGGCAAGAAGAGAAGAAGAGCAATAATCGAGAAGACCAGTCCACCAACGGTCCCTATGGCAAAATCGAACCAGAACACTTCTTTCGGGCCGTCGGAAAGAAATGGAAGAAGGCCAAGAATGGTCGAGGTTATGGTGAGGGATATTGGGATGATTTTGTGATTGAAAGCCTTCACATACTGACGGATTTGACCCCCCGCCGACAGGACAGAGGCTGTGCCACCAAATCGCTGGTAAGTTGTGACAAGATAGATGCCGGCATTGACTACGATGCCACATAGCATCACCAACGCTGCGAATCCACCCTGGTCGAAAGAGAAGTCAGAAAGACCAAAAGTCAAAAAAAGACCGATAAATGATACGGGTATCATGAGGATAACTGCCAGCGGGTATCGAAGGGATTCGAATGTCATAGCGAGTATCACGAAAATGACTGCGATGATGAAGAAAATGAGCCAGGTGTACAGCCCTTTACGAACATTGTACCATTCGAAGGTTTCGTTCTCCGCCTTGTATCCAATAGGCAGGACACTGCCATTCATATAGTCGATCGCCTCTTCAATCGTTTTTTCGGCCAGCTGATAACTCCCGGTAAAATCAAAGCAGACAGCCATCTGATAGGACTGGTTCTTCTTTCGGATATCGATTCCGGTCGGCCTTTTCGTGATACTCCCCACCTCAGAAAGGGTTACCACCATCGAATCGACCTGAAGCGGAGCATGCAGGATATGCCATAGGTCGTAAGTCTCCTGATCGGATGATTGCAAGATGACGTTCGTGGGGATACCGTCCTGCGGGACATATCCGATTCTCTGACCAAACAGCCGGGTGGAAAGGTTTCCATAATAAGCGTAGGGGCTGATGCCTGCCGCCGTCATGGCTTCGAAGTCATACTCCAAGTTGAACTCGGTATATGGACGGGCATACCGGTTGGTCCAAATCTCCGGTTTCTGGACACGCCTTATCTTGGAAAGATAAGAACACAAGTGCTCAGAATAGCGATACAATTCTGGATAATTGTATCCGGTCAAGAAAATGCTGTGCGACTTGTAGAAGCGGACTATGTTGTTGTTGAAATCGTCCTGGTCCATGCCGAAGATTCTCCAATTGGCTCCGCCGATATTCGCAGCCATCGCTTTCACCTCATTCTTCAGCTGACGGGGGAAAAAAGTTTGCTCATAAGCCGGTTTGAACCTCACAACCAGCATTGCATTGTCATATCCGAATATTGAAGTAGTAAACGATTCAATCTCATCAAATCCGGCAAGGTAATTCTCCATGAACTTGACAATCTCGTTCAACTGTCCAACCGTAGCTCCCTCCAGCATCCCAGCTTTGATATAGAGTTGCTTCCTTTCGGGACTCCGATAAAAGTTGGAACGGGACAATGCATTGTAAAAGAGGCCGAAGGAAGAACTCATCCATTTGTCAATCTTGTCCCGGTTGGTGGCATAGGGACTCCAGGAAGCGACCTTTTCAAAAAAACGTTCCGCTCCAGTAGAGGATGATGGGACCGTCTTCCCGGGCGGATGGGGTAACAAGCAGGTAGGGATGCCGAAACACAGTACGAACAGCAACACGAGCACCCACTTGTGGGAAACACCCCATTGAAGATACCGCCGGTAACGATTATTAGCGCGGATCGTTTTCCGGCGATGCCTGACGGAGGTCGACAAGCTGACCGTACACACGGGAATATACTCCATCAGCGAAGGAATGAAGAAATATGCTACGGCCAGAGACAACGCCAGATTGATGATAATGACCCATATGAAATCCGCCAGGTTAGCACGGGCGTTTTCGGGAATAAACAAAACCATCAACAAGGCTCCCACCGTCGTTACCGTCGCAGCGAAGATGGCCGGGAAAACCTTTTTGTTTTTCCAATACCCATAATGGTCCGCCATAACAATAGACGTGTCGATGACGATACCCAGGGATACCGTGATGCCGGCAAGCGTATAGATATGAATCGGCAGACCGGCAAAGGCATAGACAGCGATGGCGGTCAGAATGTTGACAGCCAATGTGGCCGAGATGATGAGGAGATAACGCCAGGAACGGCTGATCAGGAACACGAACAACAGGAGGATGAAAATGCAAAGGCCGGTCCGGAGGAATATCTTCCGGAGTTCCTTGTTTACGTAATCCGACGCATCATAAGCGATCTCCGTTGAGATTCCATCAGGAAACATTGACTGCAGCCGGACCATCTCCTTTTTCACCGCATTGACCGTGGACAGCATATTATCGGATCCTGCAATGGTGATAGCCAGCATAATGGTATTCAATCCGTTGACTCGGTAATAATACTCTGGAGATGATTCCAGGTATTGCCAGGAAGCGAGGTCACGAAGGAAAATGATCATTCCGTCAACATTCTTGACTGGGATGGATCCGAAATCCGGAGAGGCGGGACCCGCCAGATGAACGGCCATCTGCCCATTCCCCGTTTCCACCAATCCCAGGACATTGTCGGAAAAGGTATTCGTAAAGGCCTGGGCGATCTCCTCTCCGGAAATGCCTGCCGTCGATGCCTTAACTGCATCGAACGTAACGACCCATTGGTAGGGTGTCGCTCCTGACAGCGCCACTCCGTCCACACCTTTGACTGCGGACAGGGCGGGAAGCATGTGCTCCCGGGCGTATTTGTCGATTTCCAAGGACGGCGCCGAACCCTTCAGATAGTAGGCTATGGAATAATCATTGCCAGCGGAAGACTCGTCTGATTCCACCTCTATTTCCGGGTAAGTGATTCCTCTGGGAAGGGACGGGTAGATGTTGCGGATGGCCGATGCCACTTCAAAGCGGGCCGCCTCCATATTGGTCCCTTTCCGAAACCCAATCGTTATTTCACCATACCCTTTTTCGGAAAGCGAGGAAATGTCAGTACTGCCCTGTATCCCGGACAGAACCCCTTCCAACAGTGAAGTCGCCTGGGCTTCGATGATTTCTGCCGAAGCATCGCGGAGGGCATAAGACACCTGGATGCTCCGGCCTGTCGGGGCCGGGGTATATTGGACATTCAAGCGCGGAATGCTGGCGATGCCCACAACGGACAGCGCAACCATGATCAGGACGGCCGAGAACGGCGGGATCAGCCTATGTCCGCCCTTTTCTGTCATAGATTGCGAAGTAAAGAGCCGGAACGAGGAAAAGGCTCACGAGCGTACCGATGACCATGCCCACGATGATGACAACCGACATCGGGAACTGGAGGTCGGCACCCATCGAACCCCGGAAGAGGAAAGGGGCAATGGCCAGGATGGTCGTGAGAGAGGTCATCAAGATGGCTTTCATCCGGCGGGAGGAAGCCGTCATAACCGCTTCTCTCAATCCATATCCTTCTTTGCGGAGACGGTTGATCGTGTCAATCTTGAGGATAGAGTCATTGATGACAATACCGGTAACCACAACGAGCCCGATCAGCAACATCAGATTGATACTGAGGCCCAAGATCCACGAAAGCGCAAGGGCACCGAAAATATCGACCAACACCTCCAGCAAGATAATGACAGGTTGAAGCAATGACTCGAACTGGGAGGCCAGAATCAGATACAACAGAGTGATGGCAATCAGAAGCACCAACAGCATCTGCCGGGTCATCTTCCGGTTCTGGAACCAGGAGCCGCCAAAAGAGACTTCGAAATCGTCATCTTCCCGGACGGCACGGGAAATAGCCGTCATACTCCCGGGGACTGACCGGGAATCGACTTGCAGGTTGAGCGGATAGTAGTTTCCTTCCGGTCCGGAGATGATAGACTTCAAGTCTTCCACATAGGATTGCCGCATCAGTTCGATAACCGGAATCCGTATCCCGTTCTTTTCGATGAACGTCTCGGAAAGGATGGAAGACAAGTCCTCCCGGTCAGAACCGGTTACAACGGGCAGGGAACGGGTTCCCTGGACAATGGAAAAAAGATGATTCTCATTCAGGGCATTCCGCAGGGAAGATGCGAGGTCGCTATAGGAGACCCCATAGAGAATCATCCGCTGCTCGTCAGCGGTGAAAAGGACGTCCGTCTTGGTCTCGATATCCTGCAGGTATATTTCAGGCAGGGCTTCTCCTATTCTGCGGATGGCAGGGCGAAGCGACTCCAACTGGATATCCGGGTTCCGAACAGGACGGAGGCGGGCGATAAGCGGCGCGTCCACATCGGCAAACACCATGTCAAAAATGTTTCCGGCGGGCTCGAACTGCCAGGTCGCTCCCGGTGCCGATCTGCCCAGGTGCTCCGTGAGGAGTTGCTCCACGGCTTCAAACGTAGCCATATCCTTGCACTGAAAATAAAGCTGGGACTCGGACAATCCCTGGTCGCCGCTATGCCCGAGAACGAACTGTTGGATCCCGACCAGCGATGTCACTTGCAGGGCCTTCTCACCGATCACCCTTTCGATGGCCGCTGTCCGCACTTCATTCTCCTCGACGGAGAGCCGGTCGTTCCAGTCAATCCGGAGGACCGCCTCGGTCTCCGTGAGCTCCGGAAGCCTTTCCTTTCTCATCCCCCAGAAACAGAAGGCAACCCCAACGCAGGAGAGCGCCACGACGGCCCAGGCGACACCACGATGGTCCATCCACCATGACATCCGCCTGTCATCCCAATCCTGAAGGCGTCCATCCAGTGAAAACAGCTTCGTCCTGCGGGCCATGAACGAGGGCTGGCCTTTGTACCACCACCAGTAGTAAACCGGGATGACGGTGATCGTGATGACATAAGAAGTCAGCAGGACAATGGTCACGGCCATCGCCTCGTCATAGAACAGAGCGCCGGCTATTCCGCTGACGAATATGAGCGGGATGAAAACAGCGCACGTGGTCAAGACAGAACTCAGCATCGGGCCGGTCACCTCCCGGGTGCCTTGAAGGACAGCCTCGCGGAGATTCCCTTCCCGCTGCCAGCGAGCTGTGATGTTATCGATGAGAATGATGGTATTGTCAGCCATCATGCCCACACCGAGCAGGAGACCCGAGAGAGAGATGATATTCAGGGACAGCCCGACGAGGTAGAAGATGAACATGGAAAGGATCAGCGCTGTGGGCATGGTCAAGGAGACCAGGGCCGAACTACGGAAATCCTGCATGAACAGGAAGATGACCAGGCAGGCAAGCAGGACACCGAGCAGGATGTTCCAAAGCAGGTTATGGATGGAGTACTCAAGCAATTGTGTCTGATCCCGGTTCAACTGGAAATCCAACTGCGGATAATCCTCTTCGAAATGATCCATCAGTTCCTGGATATGGTCCTTCAAGGTCGCCATCCGGGCGTCGCTTTGCTTGATCACAGCCAGCGTGACAGCGGGTTTCCCGTTGGACCGGACCAGACCCGTCCGCTTGGCGGGGACTACGGAAACAGCGGCCACATCTTTGATTTGCAGGAACCGGTCCCCGCTGCGGAACCAGATGGCACCGATTTCCTCCGCGCTGCCCACTTTCGAATCGAACTTCACGTTGTACCGGTATTCTCCGTCACGGATGGTCAGGGATCCGAGCTGGATATTCGCTGCGGAAACCGCGGCCTCGAAAGCGGGCTGCGTCATCCCGATCTGGGCCAGCTTCTGCGCATCCGTCAAGACCAGGATCTGCTCTTCGACCAGTCCGCTGACATCCACCATGGCGACTTCGGCGAGCTGCTCGATCCGTTTGGATATGACTTCCCGGCAGAAACGGCTGAGATCCATGAAGGAGCCTTCCGTATCCGACCCGGAAGCCATCGTGACATCTATGAAAAAGGCAGGAATATCCGTGGCGCTGGCCTTGAGTACTTTGGGGCGGTCGATATCCGGAAGTTCGGACATGCACCGGTCAATCTTCTCGTTGGCTTCGATGAACAGGTAATCGATATCAGCACCATACCCGAATGTCAGTTTCAGGGTACCGCTTCCATCCCTGGATTCGGTGACGAGTTCTTCCAGCCCGTTGATCTGGATCAGCTGCTGCCTGAGGGGCTTGACCACGCGTTCATCCATCTCCCTTGCGGCGAGAGAAGGATCCGAAGCCTGGACGGTAATGTATGGGATATCTACATCCGGAATCAAGGAGACCGGGAGCAAACGCAGGGCGACGGCACCCAGCACGACGGCCACCAGCATGGCCATCGTAACCGTGATCGGCCGGTCTATGATGGACTTCAGCATTTCTTTTTGAGCACTACGTCGGACCCGTCTGCAAGGTTTAGGTTCCCGCTGATGATGACCTGGTCTCCCTCCTGGAGGCTGGCTCCCCTATCCGTATTTGCCGTAACCGCGTGCGAATGGCCATTGGATGCGATGATATTGACATAAGTCCAATGGGCCTTCCCATCCTTGGTATAAGTGAAAAGCACATCCAGATTGTCCCGGATGACGACGGCGCTCCGGGGTACTACCAGTTGACCCGGGACAATCCGTTCGACGGTCACCTTGACATTCATGCCATCCAGCAAGCCGCTTTCACCCTTGATCCGGGCTTGGACCAGAATCTGGCCGTTCTTGTCCACAGAAGGATTGACGTTTGCAATCGTCCCCTGGTACGAGCGGGAGGCATCGGCATAGGGGGTGATCCGCACAGGAAGCCCGACAGAAAGAAAACTATATTCGGATTCCATGACTGTGAAATCCACCAGGAAGGCGCTGTCATCAACCAGTGTACAGAATGGTTCGGATCCTACCTGATCGTACCGGGAAAGCTTGATGTCGGCCACACGGCCCCTGAAAGGAGCCTTCAAGACTATGCCGGACAGATCATAACGACATCTGGCCAGAGCGTTCTTTGCGGCCAGGTAGCCGGATTTCATCCGGGCCATCGCCATGATGTCTGGAGGAATTGACGTTGTGTCTTTCGCGGTGTAACCCTGCCCCACCAGATAATCGTAAAGGTCCATCTCCGCCTTCTGGAGATTGATTTCGGCAGATTCAAGGGCGATCTGCAAATCGGGTCGTGCGATACGGGCGATGGTCGCCCCCACCGGAACGACTTGACCATTCTTAAAGTGGATGGACTCGACCGGGCCGCCGGTCGGGAAAACCAGACGGGCACGGGAAATGGCGGACAGCTTGCCGTTGGACAGAAGCTGCCGGGGGAAATCCGTCTTTTCAAGGGTGACGACCTCGACTTCATTGATGGCCGGCTTCTGCTGGAGCTTGCCATCCTGGCCGGCCTCTGAGTTGCCACCGTTTCCGCAGGAGGCGAGCATGAGCAGGACCGCTATGGGGAGGTAGGGTTTCATCTTATTCAACCATTTCGTTAACGTCAATCTCAATGTCTTCACCCTGGATGAAGTCGTATAGCGTATACTGCCGAAGCGTGTAGTAATAGTTCCAGAAATTGCTGATATCCTTGATATACTGCTGTCTGGCGTTGTCATTCTCAGTCTGGGCTGTATTCAGTTCAAGGACAGTAGCGTTACCGGCGCGAAATTTATCCATCATCAAAGCGCATCGCTCTGAAGCGATGGCTGCCGCGCATCGGGAAACGCTGCATTGTTGCCGCTGGTTATTGAACTGGCCTACGGCCGTGAAAATGGTTCTCCGGAAGTCGTTCTCGCTCTGCTGAACTTGTGCTTTAACGACCTCCTCCGCGGCCTTGGCCTTCTGGATGCGGCCTTTCCCTTCACCCCAGTCGAAGATTGGGACACTGAAAGACAGGCCGAATACTTCTTGATCCAATGGATTCAGGTATGTTCCGGAAAACGTGGGTGCCGCATTGGAAAGGCCGAAACGTGCATTGAAAGCCATGGTGATGCCCCGCTCCGCTTTCGCCTTCGCCACGGCGGCCTGGGCATTGAGCAGGTTGATTTCATTGTTCAAACTGAAACGGGAATTTGAGAGGGCCTTGTCCAGGACAGTTTCATACTGGACCGTGATCTCCGGGATGCTTTCGTCCAGGATCGGCCGAATTTCGTATGATTCATCCAGTCCGAGCAGAGAGTTCAGCAACATCTGCGCCTCCCGGACCCGGATGGCGTTCTCGTTCATGGCAATGCTGTCATTCAGCATCCGGAGTTCCAGCTGGAGATACTCATCACGTGTGACCGTCCCCAGTTTCATGCGCTCCGCCGCCACCTGATGCATCTTTCCCGTATTGACATAGTTTGTCTGGGCGATCTCTTCGTTCTGCTGGGCAAGGAGAAGGGCGAAATAGGCGGCTACGGCATCGGCCGTAATCTTTTCCATGGACTCGATGTAGGCCCGTTTCCCTTTCTCGTATTCCTTGGGCTCAATCAGCTTGTCCCATTTGAATTGGTTGTAGGCGAACAAAGGCTGCTGATAGGAAACAGAGACCGGCTGGCTATACCATGTAATGCCCTTCTCTGTTCCGAATTGGTCAATCCGGTTCAAGTCCGTATAAACATAGAGCGTCCCGCCCGTGAAAGTGATGTTCTGCCGTACCTGGAGGCCAATCCCGTTCTGCAGGTTGTGAGAACTGACATATCGCATCGAACCATCATCAGGACTCTGGAGCAGAGCGATAGACCGATCGTAGTTCATCAAGTTCCCATACAGGTATATTGAGGGAAGGCGGCTAGCTTTATATGCGCGCCATTGCCAGTAGGTGGAGACAAACGCTTGTTTGGCTTCCAGAGCTTCAACTGACTGAGTTCTGGCAGAGGTAATAGCATCGTGCAAGGTCATCTGCTGAGCAGAAGCTTTACATACCACAAACAAAAACACTGGCAGGAGCATATATGAAACTAAAATCCTCATTATTCTGGTCTCCTTGTTTCCATTGGCTAAACCTCTGTTAGTCCAAACTCACTGTTGTGCCAATTTCCCTGTTGACATACTAACTGTACCTAAAAGAAAAAAACTTTTGGCATATCTTAACATTAACACATCAGGAGATTATATAGTATCTATTACGCTGTTTTCAACCTAAAATTACGGATAGCCTTAAAAAACTCGCCGGTTATCTGTTCCTTTTCGCTATAAAAAGAAACTCACGGATCATTGTCAAAAACGATACTTGTACAACACTTCTTCACTGGAGAGGCCATAAAGAGCGTTCTCTCTTTCAGAAATGGCAATTCCTATTAAACTTTCCGCCATCTCATAAACCCCTATTAGATCCCCCTCCCACGTAAATACGTGTATGACAGCCCCCTCACGAGAGTCATTGTCGTCGGGACAATGAATGGCATATATACGCTCATCTGTAACATCTTGATCCTTATAATGGGCCATCCGGAAAAGACTGCGATTTCTTATCGATTCCTTGACAACCCGCTCATCCAAGCATTTTTTCGCTGTCGATATACTCAGATGATTGTCCCCGAAGATATCGTAAATATTTATTTCATCAAAACAGGCCATGCTCATGCTTATGCGGGTCCCGTCTGGTTTGATTCTTCTGGTAGAGGCGAACAGCGGCTGGTAATCTGCCAGATACCGTTCATTACCAAATAGTTGTACGGTTTGCAGTATTTCCAGAGAAGTTTTATCATAGAGTTTCATGGAATAGATGTCCTCATCAAAAAAAACCTCCGACAATATCTTATCACCACCTATCAAGAAACTTGGCGATGCCTGGGGCAAAATGTTATTCTTTTCAATCACGGCAGCCCGGCCCTGCCGCAGCGTCTCCTCTAAATCCAGCGTAAGCAGGCAATCTTCATTCATGGCCACAATATCTATGAAAGAATGCTCTCCTTCCCGTCGGGCCGTCGAAAAATAGGCTGTTATTATTTCGCCCGGTCCACGCCCAGACATTAAAAAATCTGTAAACTGCTTATTAACAAGATTCAAAGCACGAAAATGATGTGAGGACTCATATAAATCCAATATAGCAATGGAATCTAAAATCGCATGAATTCCCCAAACAGAATTCATATACTCGCCGGTAAGTGAATCAGTCGGAGACAGATGAACAACTTTAGCGGACTCGGTCGAAACTACCACCCGTTTTCCCAGTTTGTATATACCGGAACTGCTGCTATTGCAGGAAAGGAGCAGCATTGCGGCCATTACGGCAATCAAAACTTTTCTTATCATAAACAGACCCTTATAAAGAAATGCCGATACTTAACATCCTTAAAGGAGAGGAACAAACTGAGGGCACATTTGCCTTCTCTATCCCTCTCCTTTTAAAAGATGTGGCTAATTAAGGATTGCAGGTTCCCTTCCCTCCTGTCGGAGTGCCTGTAACTTCAATACAAGTTGCGCAAGAAACGTAGGTCGAGGTGCAGTTAGCAGGATGATCGCCTGAAGACCAACAAGGGATGCCTCCGTCCCCCAGTAGGATGTCAATAACTTGACGGATTTTGTCCCACGGACCTGCATAGGCAGTGACACTTGAGGCCAGCATAAGAGCTGCCAATAGCATTACAACTTTCTTTTTCATAAATAAAGAATTGAATTTTAGTTATTTAATGACTTCATGAAGCGCTTTTTAGATGACTCGTTCTTCAAGGGGTTCCCTATGTATTTAGGCTTTCGATCATCACCCAACAAGAAGGTATGCATCTTGTCAGATTGAGGTATTACCTTCTGCGACTCAAAATAATAAGACTCGTCAAAATACACTGTCAGAGAAGAGCGCATGTCCTTGACCCTTTCGATGGTTCCATTACGGTCTTCATCCTTAGGAGCCATAACAATCAGGAGATAAAAAGACTTGTCGGCTGCGGCCCACCTTGCAAGCTCTTCATTTTCACGCATGTGGCTCAGTGCACATTCATTACAGTCATCCGGGCCATAATAGCGGACCAGAACAGGACAATCAGTGCCAGTGCCTGGCAGCGGAACGTGCGTCACTTTCCCATTCTTCACTGCAACCATAGCGTCGGGAAGAATCACCTCCGTACGGTAAAAACGCATGGCTTGAACCACAGAAGAGTCAGACTCATCGCATCCCGTGGTAACAACCGCTGCTACCAGCAGGGCAGTTACTACTGCATTTGTTATCGTTTTATCCGCCGTTTTCATATGCTCAATAGTTCGTTACAGCAATAATTCCGCAGAATACTGTTGTCCACCACCTCTTACTATAGTAATGGTATAGAGCCCGCTCTCTGCGCCCAAGGGAATTGCAAACCCAGAATCGGTCGGGATAGTTTCTGACAAGAATTCTCCTGTCCAAGTGTTTTCTATTGTGACAGTAACATCCCCCAT
>Ga0310695_10001656_pt1 | contig 51200 bp, 46 predicted proteins | sample RumenRJG_04DNA_FD_203882 | JGI IMG/M metagenome (GOLD analysis project Ga0310695, IMG submission 203882) | Bovine rumen microbial communities from Lethbridge, Alberta, Canada - RJG_04 (v2) (version 2) | ecosystem: Host-associated > Mammals > Digestive system > Stomach > Rumen | place: Canada... | reverse complement strand
GCAAGATGGGAGAGAACCTGCGCTCCAATATAGAAGTTGCCCGGATGTCGAAGTGGCTTGCGACCATCAACACGCAGTCACCGGTGGAATTCGAGTGGAAGGACCTCGAATATACTGAGCCTGACAATGAAAAGCTGCTCGCTATATATACAGAACTCGAGTTCAATTCGTTTATAAAGAAATTACAGGCCGGAATGCCTGCCGGTGAAGACAGCTCCGGCATGCAGTCATCGTCAGATCTTGACAGCGAATTCGCGTCTGTCAAACGTGTGGATCTCGAGGCCTTTTTGAAAGAGACTGAAGACGGCAGCGTCGTCTTCATAGAAGCAGCCGCTGATGCCTCGCATACCGAAGAGCCTCAGATAAGGTCCATATGCCTGTACAATGCTGAAAAGAAGCTTGCGTGCATAAAGGAGCTCACTCCTATGGATTGCTCTGTGACGATCGGCCTGACAGCCGAAAAGTCATACAGGCTTGCAGGATGCGGACTCAAGCGAATCCTGTACTCCATGCTTGCGGTATCAGAAGCAAGCTTCATACCGTATTTCGACATCATGGTAGCCGAATACCTGCTCGACGCCAACCGGCAGAAGTACACGCTCGACAAGATGCTTCTCAGATACGCCGGATACGCGGCGTCAGAGGCTGAATCCGCCATTATGGCTGATAACGTATCCTATGATTCACTTGAGATGGAACCTGAAGATCTCCTCAGGAGGGCGTTTTATGTTTCAAAGGTAGTTCCTGAGCAGAAAAACGCTCTTGAAGAAAACGGACTGAGACGCCTCTTTGATGAGTGCGAGATGCCGCTTGTGATGACTCTGGCCCGCATGGAGCTTGAGGGGATAAAATGCGAACCGTCTGCTCTTAACGAAATAGGCAGCGAGCTTTCGGAAAACATCGCAAGGCTAGAGAAGGATATATATGACGAGGCGGGAAAAAACTTCAACATCAACTCGCCTAAGCAGCTCGGCACAGTCCTTTTTGATGATCTTAAGATACCTTATCCCAAGCTCTCAAAGGGAAAGAGCGGATCATATTCGACTGCCGCAGACATACTTGACAAGCTCAGGGACGACCACAAAATAGTGGCCGATGTTCTGGAGTACAGAAAGCTTGCCAAGCTGAAAAGCACGTATGTAGACGGCCTGCTTCCTCTTATAGGAGCTGACGGACGGGTAAGACCGCATTTCATGCAGACTGTGGCTGCTACAGGAAGACTCAGCTGTACCGAGCCTAATCTTCAGAACATCCCGATCCGGGATGACTACGGCAGACTTATCCGCAAGGCCTTTGTAGCTGATGAGGGAAAGCTGTTCACGGGCTCGGATTATTCGCAGATAGAGCTAAGGATACTTGCTGCTCTGAGCGGTGATGAATCTCTTATAGCGGATTTCCGCGCCGGGAAAGACATACACAGAGCCACTGCGTCCAGAGTATTCGACATCCCTGAAGATGAAGTCACGGCTCTCGACAGGACCAGAGCGAAGGCTGTCAACTTCGGAGTAGTCTACGGCATGAGCGGTTTCGGACTGGGTGAAAGCCTCAACATCACCAGAAGCGACGCCCAGCGCTATATCAATGACTATTTCGCGAAGCACGCTTCCGTAAAAGAGTATCTTGACAGGCAGATCGAGACCGGTGAAGAAAAGCGCGAGATAAGAACGCATTACGGGAGACTGCGCAGGCTTCCTGAATTCGCGTCGCGAAAATTCATGGAGCGTGAGCTTGCCAAGAGGCTTGCCATGAATACGCCTATCCAGGGCACTGCGGCCGACATCATCAAGATCGCGATGAACTCAGTATCGGATGAATTGAGGAGCAGGGGACTTGAATCAAAGCTCATCCTGCAGATCCATGACGAACTTATCGTTGAAGGCCCTGAAGATGAGGCAGCTGAGGTAAGAGAGATACTCGAAAAATGCATGATGGGCGCAGCCGATCTTGCTGTAGACCTGGTATGTGACATTCATACCGGCAAAACATGGTACGAACTCAAATAACACAGAGGTGGGGCATGATAACAATAGCTATAACAGGAGGCATAGGATCCGGAAAAACACAGGTAACGAATTATCTCATAAGCAAGGGATACACCGTGGTGGACGCTGACAGGATGTCGCGCGAGATGACATCGGCCGGCGGAAAAGCCATTCCGTATATCATTGAGAATTTCGGTCCTTCCTTCATTCTTGAAGACGGGAGCATGGACCGCGCGGCCATGCGCGATCTGGTCTTCAGACATCCTGAAAAGAAAAGACTGCTCGAGGAGGGTACTACAAAGGTCGTTCTTGAGGATATCGAGGCGATAAAAAAGGAGAGGGCCGCTAATGATGACAAGGCGCTGTTCTTTGACATACCTCTTCTGTTTGAGACCGGAAGTGAAGACGATTATGACGCGGTATGGGTAGTGACCGCTGATTATGAAGTGCGCAGAAAGAGGATAATGGAAAGGGACGGGATAGATCAGTTCATGATCGATCTCATAATGGATTCGCAGGACGGAGAGGATAAAAAGGCTGCGCTTGCCGATCATGTGATCTATAACAACGGGACTCTTGATGAACTGAGGGAATCTGTCGACATGACCCTGCGGTCATACGGCCTGTAATTAAGAACAGAAAAAAATTTCAAAAAACTTTGGATTAGGACTTGCAAAAGTATTTGAACATGTTTATAATCCATAAGTGCCGTGTGGATGTGGCGGAATTGGTAGACGCGCATGGTTGAGGGCCATGTGGGTTAAACCGTGCTGGTTCGAGTCCAGTCATCCACACCATTTTTTTAGCCAAAATTCCAATGAGCCGGCGTGGCGGAATTGGCAGACGCGCGGGATTCAAAATCCCGTGATAGTGATATCGTGTGGGTTCGACCCCCACCGCCGGCACCATATATCTATCGAGTAGTTTAGGAGGGTATTATGAATCCGAGCAGCCCAGCATTCAGTCTGGTTTTGATGGTACTTCTGATCGCTATGATCTATTTCATGATGATCAGACCGCAGAGAAAGAAAGAGAAAGCCGACAAAGAGATGAGAGACGCTCTCAACGTAGGAGATGAAGTCATCACGATCGGCGGCATCATCGGCAAGGTAGAGAAGATCAATGACAAGTCCGTCATCATTTCGACATCGGCCGGAAAGAACAAGATCGAGTTCCTCAAGACTGCTATCGCGAGCGTAAGCTCAAAAGATCCTAACGCTGCAGCCAAGGCAGCTGCAAAGGAAGCAGCCAAAGAAACAGAAGAGGAAAAAGCTCCTTCAAGAGACAAGAAAGTCACACCTAAAAAGCTCAGCAGAAAGTCTGATGACGCTGAATAAAACCGCATAATACAAGGATTGAAATAAGTACATCCGGAATAGCTCCGGATGTGCTTTTTTCATTGAAATATAAAGCTTAAACGAGTAAAATAGGTTGAATAATTATTTAATGTCGTATTTTGCGCTTTTTTGTAATGCGACAAATAATTGAAAGGTATTTAAAAGCTATGAAATCAAAGAAAACAGGTAGAAGAAAAGTATTTGCGGTACTGATCGTCGTGCTGCTCATTGCGTCCTGGGTGATATCGTTTACCGGCCTTGGAAGCTTTGGCAATCTCGGCAAACAGCTTAAGTACGGACTCGATATCAACGGCGGAGTCTATGTGCTGCTCGAAGCTGATTCCAAGGAGACAGGCACTGAGCTCGCGGGGATCATGAACCAGACCAAAAGCGTTCTTGAAAACAGAGTCAACGCCATGGGTATCAGTGAAGCTCAGGTCTCGATCGAAGGTGACAGACGAATCAGAGTAGAGATGCCGGGTGTTGAAAACGCCGAAGAGGCCATCTCTCAGATCGGCCGTACTGCCCAGCTGCAGTTCTTCCTCGCTGACGGATCACTTGCTCTTTCCGGTGAAGGAGTACAGGACTCACAGATGGCGAACGACACCACAAACGGCGGATATAAGATCACGATCGATTTTACTAACGAAGGAAGCAATCTTTTCGCCGAAGCTACTGAGAAAGCGTACCAGGGCGGAGTAGAAGCCACGATGACAGACGAAGCCGGCAATCTCGTAGATCCGACAGCCATCGTCATCGCTCTCGACGATGAAGTCATCTCGGCGCCTCTCGTACATGAGAAGATCAATTCAAGATCCTGCGAGATCACCAGACCTGGCGGATTCACAGAGACAGAAGCTTCGCAGCTTTCCGCTCTCATCAGAGGCGGTGCACTTCCGGCTAATCTGACCGAGATCAATTCATCGGTACAGACTGCTACCATCGGAGCGAACGCTCTGCAGCTTTCAGTCAAGGCAGGCGCGATCGGACTTGGTCTCGTGCTTGTCCTCATGGTGATCGCCTACGGAATGCTCGGTCTTGTTGCCGACCTCGCTCTTCTGCTTTACATACAGCTTGTACTGTGGATCATGGCAGGCATGGGCTCAGTCCTGACTCTGCCTGGAATCGCCGGTATCATCCTGTCCATAGGTATGGCCGTTGACTCAAACGTCATCATCTTTACCAGGATCAGAGAAGAGATCGCAAAGGGCAAGTCAGTCAGAGTAGCTGTAGACATGGGTTATCACGCAGCGCTCTCAACTGTAGTCGACTCGCAGACCACTACACTTCTGGCTGCATTCGTGCTTTACACATTCGGTACGACATCGGTAAAAGGTTTTGCTCTTACACTGATGATCGGTACTGTAGTCTCGGTAATCACTGCGGTATTCATCACTCAGCTCTACGTCAATCTGCTTGCTGAGAGCGAGAAATTCGGAAAGCCTTCGATGTTCGGCATCAAGGAAGACGGTACACCGAGATTCAACTGGAATTTCAACATTAAATTCATTGAGAACAGAAAGAAGTTCTACGCTCTGAGTCTTGCTGTCATCCTTATCGGTCTCGGCGCGTTCGCCTTCAAAGGCTTCAACTACGGTATCGACTTCACGGGCGGTACAATGATGCAGATCGAGATGGGCCAGAAGGTAGACATCGATGAAGTCAAGACTGCCATAGCAGACTTCGACCTGAATCCGACCATCGTATATGCAGGCGATGACAACACCCAGATCGTTATCAGGACTATCAAGGACCTTAAGTCCGCAGAACGTTCTGAAGTCGTCAATGCGATCGAAGAAAAATTCGGAGTCACGGATGATGACGTTCTGGCTTCAGAGGAATTCGGGCCTACGGTAGGCAAGGACCTCAGAAACAACGCTATAAAGTCGATACTGATCGCAGGACTGTGCATGCTCATCTACATCAGATTCAGATTCAAGAACTGGCACTACGGACTTGCGGCAATTGCCGGACTCGCGCACGACGTACTTATTACGCTTTCGCTTTACGCGATATTCCGCATCACAATAAACAACCCGTTCATCGCAGGTATCCTCACTGTTGTAGGTTACTCGATCAACGATACCATCGTAGTATTCGACCGTATCAGAGAGAACACAAAGTTCTTCAAGCGCAAACAGGGAGTGCAGCTAATCGATACGAGCATCAACCAGACTCTGTCAAGATCGCTCATGACATCGCTCACAACGCTCATCGTAATGATCCCGCTGTTCGTAATGGCGTCATCAGAACTCAGATCGTTCCTCATTCCGCTGATGATCGGTGTGTTCACGGGTACATATTCATCCATCTTCCTCTGCAGCCCTGTATTCTATGAGCTGACAAAGAAAGAGGGAATATCCAAATACGAAGACAACAAGGCCAAGGCAGACAGACAGAAAAAAAAATCTGCCAGAAGCAAGGACGACGAAGGCATAAGACTCTGATATCTCTTATCAATAATCAGGAGACGTAATGGCTGCACCTAAGGTAATAGACCTGTCAACTGAAAACTTCATAAGGGAAATGACGGAGATCAATCCCAAGTACAATGATTCCGTGATCGTCAAAGCATACGAAATTGCCCGCAGGCTTCATGACGGGCAATTTCGCAAAAGCGGAGAACCCTATATCATCCATCCGGTAGCGGTAGCGAAGATACTGGCTAAGTTTGGCATGGATAATGAGACGGTCATCGCGGGCCTTCTGCACGATGTTGTGGAAGACACCAGGTATACCAGGGATGAGCTCGCGAAGGACTTCGATGAAAAGATAGCCGATCTGGTAGAGGGCGTAACAAAGCTCACAAACATCAGCTACGACTCCAGCGAAGCAGCTCAGGCCGAGAACTTCAGAAAGATGTTTCTGGCGATGTCAAAAGACATAAGAGTTCTTATCGTCAAGCTGGCGGACAGGCTCCATAACATGCGTACCCTCGAGTACATGCCTACCGAGAAGCGCTATACAAAAGCGATGGAGACGCTTGAGATCTACGCTCCGCTGGCCGGAAGGCTCGGTATTTTCAATATCAAGTTTGAGCTTGAAGACCTCGCTCTCAAATATCTGCATCCTCTTGAGTATAAAAAACTTGTTAATGCCGTAGAGCGCAGAAAAGACGAATATGCCCGCAATCTCAAGGTGCTTACCGGCACCATCTCCGATCTTCTCGACGAAGCGGGGATACAGCATGATGTAAAGGGCAGATCGAAGCATCTTTACAGCATCTACAGAAAAATGATCGTACAGCAGAAGGAGATAGACGAGATCTTCGATATCCTCGCTGTCAGGATCCTCGTATCGAGCGTAAAGGACTGCTATGCAGCCCTTGGAATCGTGCACAACAGATGGAAGCCTATCCCGGGCAGATTCAAGGATTACATAGCGATGCCTAAGCCTAATATGTATCAGTCGATACATACAACGGTGCTCGGAGACAACGGCGAGCCGTTTGAGATCCAGATCAGGACCTACGAGATGCACCGCATCGCTGAGTACGGTATCGCTGCTCACTGGAAATATAAAGAGGGCAAGGTATCAGGGGCTGTCGACGACAGCGAGCAGAAGCTGGCATGGCTGAGACAGGCTCTAGAAATGCAGAATGAAGCCGATGACTCGGTGGAATTTCTCAATACCGTAAAGGTAGATCTCTTCGACAACCAGGTATTCGTATTCACCCCGGGAGGAGACGTAATCGAACTTCCGGCCGAAAGCACGCCGCTCGACTTCGCCTTCAAGATCCACACAGATGTAGGCATTAGATGTGTAGGAGCTAAGGTAAACGGAAAGATGGTCACCATCGACCATCCTCTGCAGAACGGCGATATCGTAGAGATCGTAACATCAGCCAACTCATCCGGCCCGAGTGTTGAATGGCTCAAGAAGTGCAAGACTTCAGGGGCAAAGAACAAGATCCGCAACTGGCTCAGAAAAGCCGACAAGGACAACGATGTCAGCAAGGGCCGCACGAACATCAACAATTACATCAAAAAGAAGGGCTATGATCCCGCTCTTGTCACCAAGAACGCGTACATACTCAGGGCTGTCAAGGAGTTCAACTGCAGCAATCTGAACGAGCTGTTCCTGCAGATATCCAGAGGCGGAAGCACAGTATCCAAGCTGGGCCAGAAGCTGATCGAGTACTATGAAGACGACAACCAGATAAAGGAAAAAGAGCAGGAGAACATAGAGGTCAAGAAGAAACCTGTCATAAGAAAGTCGGGTCAGTCCGAAAATGGCATCATCGTAAAGGGCGCTGACAATCTGCTAATCAGGAGGGCTACATGCTGTAACCCTGTTCCTGGAGACGCTATCATCGGCTACATCTCAAAGGGCAAGGGAATAACGGTCCACAGGACCGACTGCGCTAACATCCGAAACATAAAGGAAGAAGACCGGGGCAGGCTCATCGAGGTCAACTGGGATTCGCCTAACGAAAACAGAAAGTATTACGCAGATATCCAGGTCGTTTCCGAGGAGAGAAAGGGCCTGTTCAAGGATATATCCAAGGTCTGCGATGATTACGACCTTGAAGTCGTGGGCCTCAACCTGACACCGGGCGAGCCGGGCACCACAAACACGCTTCTTACCGTTGAGATCACCGACATGCATCAGATACAGAGACTGCTGACGGCTCTCAGACAGGTAGAGGGAGTCCTCAAGGTATTCAGGCCAAGATAAGGAGGATATTATGGGACTTGATATCAAATGCTATCCGTACGGAATGTACGGCGAGAATACATATCTCATTACGGATGATGCCACAGGCTTCAAGGCTGTCATCGATCCGGGATACTTCGGCATGGATGTCAGGATGGATATTATCAACAATGCCTATCTGAAATATGTGCTTCTCACGCATGGCCACCACGACCATCTGCTCGTAGCGAAGGAATACCTTGAAGAATACAGTGCTGTCAGATTCGCGGCTCCTGAGAAGGAGATGCCGCTGATACATGATCAGCCTGTTACATGCCCTGAACCGACGATGCTTCTTAAAGAGGGAGATGTCATTACGCTGGGTGAAACGGAGCTCAGAGTGATCGAGACTCCGGGGCACACCGCCGGAGGCATCTGTTTCGCTACTGACAGCGAGATATTCACAGGAGACACATTGTTCAGGCTGAGTGTCGGCAGAACGGATCTTCCTACAGGTGACTGGGAGACCCTTGTAAAGTCGATAACAGAGAAGCTTTACACTCTGGATGAAAATCTTACGGTCTATCCGGGGCATGGCGATCCTACAACAATAGGTTACGAAAAGAGGGCAAATCCGTTTGTATAGATTCTATATAAATAAAACCGAAGACGACTATCACTTCATGGAGCTCGCGAGAGTGTTCCTGCCTGATGACAGCTTTGAGACCATCGCGTACTGCGGAAAGCCCGTAGCGCATCTCCTCAGGGAGAACAGCTTCTTTATAAACGAAAAAGGCAGCGATGACCGTGAAGAGATCAAAAGAGAGTTCTACGAACTCCTCTCAGACCTTACGGGACTCAGACCTCCCTGGGGCACTCTTACAGGCGTAAGGCCTCTGAAGCCGGCGCTCGAGATGTGCCGCGATACATCCGTCAGCGCCATGGAGACCGCTGTCAGAGAGAAGTATCTCCTCAGCGGGTCAAAGGCTTCGCTTCTTGCAGACATAGCTGATTATCAGCTGACATATGTAAACGGAGTTCCCTGGGAAAAAGCTTCTGTATATATAGGCATACCTTTCTGTCCTACAAGGTGCGCGTACTGCAGTTTCGCATCAAATGTGGCACCCGCTGAAGCCCATGCGGCTTATCTGGAAGACCTTCTCCGGGAGATCTCATACGCGGGCGATCTTGCAAAACAGAACGGCACAGCTATTGAAAGCATATACATAGGAGGAGGCACCCCAACGACTCTGAGCGCCTCTCAGCTTGAGACACTTATCAGAAGAGTAGCCGACGCTTACGAAGTCGATCCCGCTTCGCTGGAATTCACAGTTGAAGCCGGAAGGCCTGACACCATCACAAAGGATAAGCTTGAAACTCTGAGAGCTCTTGGCATCAGGCGCATAAGCATAAATCCGCAGTCCATGAAGGACAAAACCCTGAACCTTATCGGGCGTGACCACAGCGCGGATGATATACGCAGCGGATTCCGTCTGGCAAGGGAGACCGGCTTCGATGTCATCAATGCCGACCTCATAGCCGGGCTTCCGGAAGAGGAGATCAGCGACTTTGAAGAGAGCCTCAGGGAAATCATAGAGCTGGGCGCCGAAAACATAACGATACACACACTTTCGGTAAAGAGCGGCTCCAGACTCAAGGAAAACGATCCGGAGTATTACAGAAAGAACGCTGACACTGTAAGCGGCATGCTCGATCTTTCGAGAAGCATGCTCACATCAGCCGGCTACAGGCCTTATTACATCTACAGGCAGAAGCACCAGATAGGGGCGCTCGAAAACGTCGGATGGTGTCTGCCGGGGAAGCATTCGATATACAACATCCGGATAATGGAAGACAAGCAGACTGTCATCGGGCTCGGTGCGGGCGCGGTCGGAAAGGTTTACCATCCGGCCGGGGACAGGATAGACCGCATAGCCAATGTCAGCAATTACAGGATATACAGTGAGAGATTCGACGAGATGCTCTCACGCAAAGATGATTATTATAAATGATCCGAACGAAAGGATAATACTATGGCAATGAAGGCGCCAAAAGGAACAAGAGACATGCTGCCTCAGGACGCGTACCGCTGGCAGTATATAGAAGAAGAGTGGGCTAAGATTTGCTCTGAATACGGATTCAGGGAGATCAGGACTCCGGTGTTCGAGTCAACAGATCTCTTCAACAGGGGAGTCGGAGATACCACGGACATAGTGCAGAAAGAGATGTACACTTTTGAAGACATGGGAGGCCGCAGCATAACTCTCAAGCCTGAGGGAACATCGCCTGCCGTAAGAGCTTTCATAGAAAGCAATCTCTACGCGGAGACTCAGCCTACAAAAATATTCTACGATACACCGTGCTACAGATATGAGAAGCCGCAGGCCGGAAGGCTAAGGGAATTCCACCAGTTCGGAATCGAGAACTTCGGAACACCGTCAATGATGGCAGACGCTGAGATAATCGCGCTCGGATACGATTTTCTGCAGCGCATGGGTATTGAAGACATCGAGCTGCACATCTCAAGCGTAGGATGCAGAAAGTGCAGACCTGTTTACAGGAAGGTGCTGCAGGACTTCCTGAGGCCTAAGTACGACTGCCTGTGCGAGACCTGCAAATCCAGGTTCGACAAAAATCCTATGAGGATACTCGACTGCAAGTCGCCTGAAGACAAGGAAGCAGTCAAGGACGCACCTATGATGATAGACTACATGTGCGAAGACTGCCGAAAGGATTTTGAAGAGCTGAAGTCTTATCTCGACGCGATGGGAATAGACTACGTAGTCGATCCGTCGATCGTAAGAGGCCTGGATTATTATACAAAGACAGCGTTCGAGTTCATAACAACAAAGATAGGCGCCCAGGGCACTGTCTGCGGAGGAGGAAGATACGACCACCTCATCGAGGAAGTAGGCGGACCTGACATGCCCGGCGTAGGATTCGGACTCGGAAAGGAAAGACTGCTGCTGCTCATGGACGCATGCGGCCACGACTTCGGAGCCGCCCCGGCGCCGCAGATATTCCTTGCATGGATAGGCGATGACGCCAAACTATACGCTCTTAAGCTTCTCCACGAGCTCCGCGGAAAGGGCATAAGAGCCGAGATGGATACAAAGGAGCGAAATCTCAAGGGACAGATGAAGTACGCCAACAAGCTGGGAGCCGCCTACACGGCTGTCATAGGCAGCGACGAAGTCGAAAGCGGAGAGATCACGCTCAAGAACATGTCCACATCAGAACAAACCAAAGTCAGAAGGGAGGACCTTGTAAATGCTTTATAAGAGGACTGATATGTGCGGCGAGCTCAGACTTGCCGACGAAGGAAGAAACGTTGTGCTCAACGGCTGGGTAGCCAAGGCAAGAAGTCTCGGAGGACTTGTGTTCGTTGATATCCGTGACAAGACCGGCATCACCCAGGTAACGTTCAACGAAGATGCACCGGCTGAAGTTCTCGAGAAAGCAAAGGGACTCAGCCGTGAATTCTGCATCGGCGTAAAGGGTGTCGTAAAGGAAAGAAGCTCCAAGAACCCTAACATCCCGACCGGAGATATCGAGGTCTTCGCTGATGATCTCACGATATATTCGACATCGGAAACTCCGCCGATCTATATCAAAGATGACGACAATGTAAATGATGACCTGAGGCTCAAGTACAGATACCTCGACCTCAGGAAGCTCAAGATGCAGAGAAATCTTACCTTCAGGCATAAGATCGTCAAGTGCACCCGCGACTATTTCGACGAGCAGGGATTCACCGAGGTTGAGACACCTGTGCTCATCAAGCCTACACCGGAAGGCGCCAGGGACTACATCGTACCGAGCAGAGTGCACAACGGATATTTCTACGCGCTGCCTCAGTCGCCTCAGATGTTCAAGCAGCTTCTGATGGTCGGCGGCACTGACAGATACATCCAGATCGCAAAGTGCTTCAGGGACGAGGACCTCAGAGCAGACAGACAGCCTGAGTTCACACAGATCGACCTCGAGATGTCTTTCGCCGGCGTAGATGATGTCATCGAAGTACAGGAAGGCTTCATCAAGAGAGTCATGAAGGAAGTCAAGGGCATCGATGTTGTGACACCTTTCCCTAGACTTTCCTACGATGAAGCGATGGAGAGATACGGCTCCGACAAGCCTGACACAAGATTCGGAATCGAGCTTATTAAGCTGAACGATGTATTCGCAGACTGCGGTTTCGAGCTGTTCACAAAGAACCTCGCTGAGGGCGGAGATATCAGAGGTATCTGCGTACCTGGAGGAGCAGCGGAATTCTCGCGCAAAAAGATCGACAAGCTGACTCAGGAAGTGAAGCATTACGGAGCTCAGGGACTTATCTGGATCAAGAAGGACGGATCGGCTGTCACTTCATCCATCGGCAAATACTTCAGCGAAGAAGAGCTGAACGCAGTGCTTGACAAATGCGGCGCTGCTGACGGCGATGCTGTATTTATCGTAAGCGGAACTCCTAAGGTCACATATGATTCTCTCGGATTCCTCAGACGCAGAATAGCCGGACTCATGGGAATGCTTGATGACAACCAGTTCAACTTCCTCTGGGTAGTCGACTTCCCGATGTTCGAAATGGACGAGGACGGCAACCTCAAGGCTATGCACCATCCGTTCACACAGCCTAAGCTCGATCAGCTCGACAAGCTCGATAACGACATCCTAGGACTCAAAGCCAATGCGTACGATATCGTTCTCAACGGAGTGGAGCTCGGCGGCGGAAGCGTAAGAATACACGACAAGGATCTTCAGGCGCGCATGTTCAAGGCTCTTGGACTGACTGATGAAGAATGCCAGGAGAAGTTCGGATTCCTGATCGAAGCTTTCAAGTACGGAGCACCACCGCATGCAGGACTCGCTTACGGACTCGACAGACTGGTAATGCTCCTTCTCGGAGAAAAGAGCATCAGAGAGGTCATCGCGTTCCCTAAGAACCAGAACGCTGAGTGCCCTGTATGCGAAGCACCGGCTCCAGCGGGCACAGGACAGCTCGAAGAACTCGGCATCGAACTTATCGAAGAATAAAAGAATAATGGGAAACGTCAGAAAGTACGGAATATACGGCGGAAGCTTCGATCCGATACACATCGGACATATAGCCCTTGCCGACAGCGCGGTAAAGGAGTGCGGACTTGATAAGCTTATATTCATGCCCGCATTCATATCACCGTTCAAACAGGACAGGCAGGTGACCGACGGGCGCGACAGGTGCGGCATGATAGAAGCCGCGCTTAAAGTCAACAGCGCCTTCCGTCTTTCACGTTACGAGATCAACAGGGAAGGTCCCTCCTATACTATCGAAACACTCAGGCACTGGAAGGAGCTTCTTCATGGAGAACTTTGCTTCGTGCTCGGGATCGATTCCATTGTACAGGTAGACAAATGGTACGAAGGGGAAGAGATCCTCAGAAATTACCATCTGATCACTGCCCGGCGTCCGGATACGGATTACAGCGAAGGCATGGAGATAATAGAGTCATTCCGGAAACAATACGGCGCTGAGATCACAGTGATGGACATGGCACCTGTCGACGCTTCATCTACGGAGATCAGGAATCTTGTAAAGGCCGGCATGCCTGTCACGGGACTTGTGCCGCCCGGAGTAGAGGAATATATAATTGATCACAAGCTTTACAAATAAAGAATTATTGGAAGAGTTCATCCGTACTCATCTCAAGGAGAGCCGCTACAGACACTCGCTTGGTGTAGAAGAAATGGCCGTAAAACTGGCACGCATACACGGAGCTGATGCCGAAAAAGCGGCTTTCGCCGGAAGATATCACGATCTGGCGAAGAACTTTGACGATGAGACTATGGACTCATACATACGGAAATACGGGCTTCCTGAGGAACTTATCGGCAACAACGCCCTTGCACATTCAAAGGTAGGGGCTGCGATCCTTGAGCATGAATTCGGAGTAAACGACCCCGTGATACTCGACGCGGTCCGTTTTCATACTACTGCCCGCAAAAACATGACACTTCTCGACGAAGTCATATTCGTTGCTGATGTAGTCGAATACAACAGAACTTACAGCGACCTGGCATATTATCAGGAGCTGGCATACAGGGATCTCGACCGGGCCTGCTTCGAGATACTTGAATACACCATAGGAGACCTTACAGCAAAGGGCAGGGAGATCCACAGGGATACGCTTGAAGCAAGAGACTGGGTCTTTCATAAACTTGCTGAGTGACCGGCTGAGCAGTTTTCCCGGATAGCAGGATCACGTCTATTTTGCAGGACCACTTGATTCCTGAGCGGTATCCTGCTTAAAATAACAAAAGGGTTTTTTGAAACGGACTTTATAATGGAAAGGAGAAGTATGATCCCGCATCAGCCGGATACATACATGACACAGAATGGAAAGTAAGGAAATCGCTCAGGCAATAGCAGAGCTGATGAGCAGCAAAAAAGCAAAAGACGTCGTCATGATAGATATAGCAGAAAAATCTTCATTTGCGGATTATTTTGTCATAGCAACAGGTACGTCTGACAGACAGCTTGGAGCGCTTGCAGACGACGTAGAAGATAAATTCGCTGAATTCGGCATCGAACCTAAGAGCAAGGACGGCAGACCTGATACCGGCTGGATACTTGTCGATGGCGGAGATGTTATTGTAAATATTTTCACCAATGAGACCAGAGACAAGTATACGCTCGAAAAGATTTGGAGCGACTGCGAATCTATCCTGGTAGACTGAGCAAGGAGTAAAATAATGCGCAACGACAGATACGATTTCACTTCAATAGAAGCCAAATGGCAGAAGATCTGGGCAGAAGAAGACGCTTTCAGAACGGTCGAGGACGACTCAAAAGAGAAATACTACGTTCTTGAGATGTTCCCGTATCCTTCCGGCAAGCTGCATATGGGTCACGTCAGAAACTATTCGATCGGAGACGTGATCGCCAGATATAAAAAGATGGCAGGGTACAACGTTCTCCATCCGATGGGCTATGACTCCTTTGGTCTGCCTGCAGAGAACGCTGCCATACAGCACAACGCGGAGCCTGCCAAATGGACATTCGACAACATGGATGAGATGGACAAGCAGCTGGCCAGCATGGGACTTTCCTATGACTGGGACCGCAAAGTCGCCACATGCACACCTGAGTATTACAAGTGGACTCAGTGGCTGTTCATCCAGTTCTATAAGAAGGGTCTCGCATATAAAAAGGACAACCCGGTCAACTGGTGCCCGAGCTGCCAGACAGTACTTGCCAACGAGCAGGTAGTAGAGGGCAGATGCGAGAGATGCAAAACAGAAGTCACAAAGAAAAATCTGTCACAGTGGTATCTGAAGATCACCGATTACGCTGACAGGCTGCTCGACAACCTCGATAAGCTCGAGGGATGGCCTGATAAGGTAAAGACCATGCAGCGCAACTGGATCGGCAAGAGCTACGGCGCAAACATCAATTTTGAGATCAAGGATTCCGATAAGGTCCTCGAGGTGTTCACCACCAGAGCAGACACTCTTTTCGGCGCGACTTACATGGTTATGTCGCCGGAGCATCCTTATGTAGATGAGCTGGTAGCCGGCCGCCCTGAAGAAGCTGAAGTAGCAGCTTATCAGGAGAAGGCCCGCCGCATGAGCGACATTGAGAGGACTTCGACAAGCAACGAAAAGACCGGTGTATTCACGGGAAGATACGCGATCAATCCTGTGAACGGCAAAGAGATCCCGATCTTCATCTCAGACTACGTACTCATGGGTTATGGTACAGGAGCCATCATGGCTGTTCCTGCCCACGACCAGAGAGACTTTGATTTCGCCAGGGTATTCGGCCTTGAGATCATCCCGGTCGTAGATCCTGAAGATCCGTCGATCGATCTCTACGATCTTAAGGAAGCGTTCGTAGCTGAAGGCAAGATGATCAATTCAGGCCGTTTCGACGGAATGAACAACAGGGAAGCCATCCCTGCGATGATAGAGTGGCTCAACGAGAAGGGGATCGGTGACAAGACCGTCAACTTCAGACTCAGAGACTGGCTCATTTCCAGACAGAGATACTGGGGAGCTCCTATTCCTATGATATGGTGCGACGAGTGCGGATGGGTACCTGAAAAGGAGGAGAACCTTCCTGTGCTTCTGCCTACAGACGTAGAGTTCACAGGTAAGGGCGAATCGCCTATCACTACAAGCAAGTCATTCGTAAACACAGTCTGCCCGTGCTGCGGAAGACCGGCCAGGAGAGAAGTGGATACGATGGATACATTCGTGGATTCGTCATGGTACTTCCTCAGATACTGCGATCCTCACAACGATGAGAATCCGTTCAGCAGGGAAAAAGCTGACTACTGGATGAATGTAGACCAGTACATCGGCGGAGTTGAGCACGCTATCCTGCACCTCATGTATGCCAGATTCTTCCAGATGGTAATGCACGATCTCGGACTCTGCAATGAGGAAGAGCCGTTCAGAAATCTGCTGACTCAGGGCATGGTAATAAAGGACGGCGCCAAGATGAGCAAATCGCTCGGCAACGTTGTAAGCCCTGCGGAGATCCAGGCAAAATACGGTTCGGATACAGCAAGACTCTTCATCCTCTTCGCGGCACCGCCTGAGAAAGAGCTTGACTGGTCCGATGAAGGCGTTGAGGGAAGCTACAGATTCCTCAACCGTGTATACAGACTCGTATACGAGTTTATCAACGACATAAGGGGAGACGCTGAGATCAGCTCTGAATTTAAGGCTGAGAACGCAGCTGACAAGTCCCTCAGCTTCATGATGAACAGCTCCATCAAAAAGGTAACTGAAGACGCCGGCGGAAGGTTCAACTTCAACACAGCCATCGCGTCTATCATGGAGCTCGTAAATGAAATGTACAAATACAAGAACGGCGATATCAACCTGCCGCTGTTCAACAAAGCGATCGAGACGCTGCTGACGCTTCTCAATCCGTTCTCGCCGCATATCACGGAAGAACTCTGGAGTCAGCTCGGCCATGAAGACAGGCTCTACAACAGGGCATGGCCGGAATGCGATGAATCCGCCCTCGTCAAGGACGAGATACAGGTGGTTCTGCAGATTAACGGCAAGCTGAAAGACAAGCTCATGCTGCCAAACAATTCAGACAAGGAGGTAGTGGAAGGAGCCGCAAGAGCTTCGGAAAGATTCAAGGAAGCTACGGAAGGACACGAAGTAGTGAAGGTGATCTACGTACCGAACAAGATCATCAACTTCGTCGTTAAATAGCGGCTTCGCGATTTATGACAAGATACAGAAATAATAATAAAAAGAGGGCGAAAGCCCCCGCGAAAGCGATACAAAAGAATAAGGAAAAAGCAAAACCGCCCTTCAGGATAATCCCGCTGGGCGGTATGCGGGAAATAGGAAAAAACTGCACGCTTATTGAGTGTAACAATGAGATACTCATCATCGACTGCGGTTTTGCATTCCCTGAGTACGAGATGTTCGGCGTTGATGTAGTCATTCCGGACTTCACGTACCTCAAGGAGAACATGGAAAAGGTAAAGGGACTTATCATTACCCACGGCCACGAAGATCATATAGGCGGAATACCTTATCTTCTTCAGGAGCTGAGCGTTCCTATCTACGCTTCGCCTCTGGCAATGGGCATGATAGAGCACAAGCTCGAAGAAAGCTATCTTAGCTGTGAAGGACACGTCATCACATCGGGCGACAGGTTCAATGTAGGTTCGTTTACAGTCGAGGCCATCCAGACCAACCACAGCATTGCGGATGCTCTGGCGTACTCGATAAAATTCCCGGGAGGCCATGTAGTGCATACGGGAGATTTCAAGATCGATTATTCGCCTCTCGACGGTAAGGTGATCGATCTCAACCGTTTCTCTCAGCTCGGCGACCAGGGAGTGGACGTACTGCTCTGCGACAGCACGAATGTAATGAGGAAGGGCTATACACCTTCCGAAGCTGTGGTAAGGCACTCCATAGACGAGATATTCGACAATACCGAAAGGCGTATTATCATCGCGACATTCGCTTCAAACGTTCACCGCATCAAATACTTTATCGAAGCTTCGATGAAGCATCACAGAAGGATAGCGGTCTCGGGTCGTTCGATGGAGAACCTGCTGTCTCTGTCAAAGAGCCTCGGCTATCTCGACGATATACCTGACTCAGTATTCGTGGATGTGACTGAAGCGAGAAAGCTCGCTGACAACAAGATCACCATAATCACCACCGGAAGTCAGGGTGAGCCGATGAGCGCGCTGACCCGCATGGCCTATGACAATCACAAATCAGTAAAGCTCAAAAAAAACGATGTGGTTGTATTTTCTTCATCGCCTATACCGGGCAATGAGAAGGTCATCTCTCAGGTAGTCAACAAGCTGTACGAGAAGGAAGTCGATGTCGTTCTCGCGTCTGCGATGGACGTGCACGTATCGGGGCACGCGTCCTCGGAAGAGCTCAAGCTGATACATACTCTTATAAGACCGAAGTACTTCATACCGGCGCACGGAGAGTACAGGCACCTTGTTGAGCATGCCAGGCTTTCACAGGCGCTCGGGCAGCCGAAGAACAACATTTTTATACTCGGCAACGGCGACGCCCTCGAAGTCCACGGAAAGGACACCCGTCTCGTCAGGGGATTCACCTCAGGCGAGGATGTGATGGTGGACGGATACGGAGTAGGAGACGTCGGAAGCGTCGTTCTGAAGGACAGGAAGAAGCTTTCACAGTCAGGTCTTATCACCATATCAGTGGCACTCGACTCGGCGACAGGCTCTCTGATGGCAGAGCCAAGGCTCAACACCAGAGGTTTCATATTTGTTGAAGAGCATATGGATCTCATCAGAGAAGCTATCAATGTCGTTTACAACACGATAGGCAAGAGCGCTTCGAAGGGAGCCCTTGATGAAGCTTCGCTGTCAAGAGCGATAAAGTCGGACATGAAGACTTTCATATACAACACAACGAAGAAAAGTCCGATGATCATACCTGTAATTCTTTACGTATAACGGAGGTAACAGACAATGAATGTTTATGACGAGGCTCACAGCCTTGCGAGAGCAATAAAGGAATCCAATGAATTCAAGGAATTCGACAAGGTAAGGATCGAAGTCGACAACGATAAGGAATGCTCGGAGATGCTCAAGGAGCTTCAGGAGCTCCAGATGCAGCTTCAGGCAGCGCAGTTTACGGGCCAGGCTCCTGACAAGGATGTCTTCCAGAGATTCCAGAGCCTCAGCACAATGGCTGCCACAAAGCCTCTTGCTGCAAGATATCTTCAGGCTCAGGGCGCGTTCTCCCTTATGATGAACGATGTGTTCAGCATCATCGGGGAAGCAATGGCAGTGCAGTAAAGCTGCATTACGGAAAGTACAGCGGAATAGATGTTGTCTCTTCCCGTAAAAAAAGTTTATAATTAATCGATAATTCAAATAAAGGAGAAACACCAATGGTATATGCAAGTGACTTCAGAAAAGGTATTACTTTTGAGATGAACGGCGAACCGCATGTTGTTCTCGATTTCCAGCACGTAAAGCCGGGCAAGGGAGCTGCTTTCGTCAGAACAAAGTACAGAAACATCCTCACAGGCGCTACACGCGAGGAAGCTTTCAACCCTAACGACAAGTTCCCGAAGGCTCATATCGAGACAAAGCAGATGCAGTATCTCTACAACGACGGAGAACTCTACTACTTCATGGATCAGGAGACTTATGATCAGGTCCCTCTGACTTATGAGCTGGTTGAGGATGCCATCAAGTATATCCGCGAGAATGATGTCGCTACAGTAAAATTCTACAAGGACAACGCTTTCACAGTAGAAGCTCCTAACTTCGTAGACCTCGAAGTAGTTGAGACTGAGCCTGGCGTAAAGGGCGATACAGCAACCAACGTTACAAAGGCTGCCACAGTTGAGACAGGCGCTGTTATCCAGGTCCCTATCTTCATCAATGAAGGTGAGAGGATCCAGATCGACACAAGATCGGGAGAATATCTCGGCAGATCCAAATAGGAGATCAACTTGAAAGAAGACTCCGGGAGCATCAAGCGTTTTCGCAGGCCTCTGAGGATCATCACGGCACTGATAATACTATCTGCTGTTTTCCTTTGGTCTGTTTCCATGATGTCAAAACCTTACGACAGAACGCGTACGACCTACGCGGATTTTGTCGTTGAAGAAGGTGAAGGCCTCAGCGAAATCGCTGAGCATCTTGATGAGCAGAAATTCATCAGGAGCGCCTCGCGTTTTGAGACTCTCGGCAAGCTTACATTTGCCGGAGATTTCAAGCCGGGCACGTATTACATCTCTCCATCGATGGATTCTTTCAGCATACTCAAAACGCTGCAGAGCGGTCTTACAACTTCAAAGGGATTCACCGTACCGGCAGGCTATACCATAAAGCAGCTTGCCGCCGCGCTCGACAGAGACGGCCTTGCGGACAGGGATGAGTTCCTCAAAGCGGCAGCTTCACCTGATTTAGCGCAGCTCGAGGTGCTCGGAGAAAACCCCGAGGGACTGAAGGGCGCCGATCTCATTGAAGGTTTTTTGCTGCCTGGCGAATACACTCTTTCCGCGGATGCTGATGAGTCTATGATGATCATCATGATGCTTGACGCGTTCAACAACTTCTATAATGAAGACTGCGTCGCCAGGGCAGACGAACTCGGCATCACCACAAGGCAGCTGCTTGTCATGGCATCCATGATCGAAAAGGAGACTTCTGTCGATAAGGAGAGAGCCACGATTTCGGGAGTGATACACAATCAGATCAACATGGAACTCATCAGCATCGATGAGCTTCCTGATAAACCTTTGTGCTCACCGTCACCTGAGTCCATAATGGCGGCTCTTTATCCGGAAGAGCATGAATACACGCATTACGTTCTGGACAGCTCCCTCAACGGAACACACAGATTCACCGCTGACGATGAAGAGTATGAAGCGTGGCTCGAGGAATACGAAAAAGCCGTGAAGGAAGCAGCCGAAGAAGCTGAAGCTTCTGAAGAGACAGAAGAAAACAAAGAAACTGAAGAAGCGGCTGAAAGTGAAGGCGGCAGCGAATGAAGTACGTAAGGGATATTCCTTTCAAGGAATTCGTTGACAGCCATCACAGGGCTGTTGATGAAGATCTTGCTGAGCTGAGGCGATCCAACGAGGAAGCGGACGTTCCGCTTATCTTTACGGAGACTGAAGAAATACTCGGTCTTCTGATTGGTCTCACACATCCTTCAAGGATACTTGAGATAGGGACTGCTTACGGATATTCATCGCTGTTTTTCGCGAAGAAGCTTCCCGATGCGTTTATAACGACCATTGAACGCAATCCCGTTATGATAGAAGCCGCAAAGGCTGCATTCTCATCAAGAGAAGAGGGCAGGCGCATCGATCTCCGCGCCGGTGACGCCGCTGAGATCCTGGACGGACTTGTGTCCGGGCTTTCAGGCGCTGATGAGTCCGAAAAATTTGATTTCGTATTCATAGATGCGGCTAAGAGCCATTACAGAGAATTCTTTGACGCTGCCGAAAAGATATGCACTGAAGACGCGCTCATAGTATGCGACAACATCCTTCTCAGCGGCTGGATAGTCGAAGCGGAAGGAAAGGACGCGAAGCGCCACAGAACGAGCATCAAATACATGAAGAAGTTCCTCGAAGACATAAGGCAGCGCGATGATCTTGAGGTGACTCTGCTTACAGGCGCGGACGGGCTTGCAATAATAAGATTTATACATGAATAAAGATAATAAACCAAAACTTGAATTACTTGCCCCTGCAGGGGACATGGAAAAACTGAAAACTGCCGTCAGGTTCGGAGCTGACGCCGTCTATTTCGGCGGCGAGATGTTCAGCCTCAGGGCCGGAGCCGGCAATTTTACTGTGCCTGAGATCGAAGAAGCGATGGACTGGCTCCATGCCAACGATGCCAAGGGCTATATGACCATCAACATATACCCTCACAACGGCGATATTTCGCCTCTGAGGGATTATATCGGCAAGATCAGGCACATTCCCGTCGACGCGTTTCTCGTGTCGGATCCGGGCGTTATGGGGCTCATAAAAGAGCAGATACCTGACGCTGAGATACATCTTTCGACACAGGCAAATACCACAAACTATCTGACCGCCCGTTTCTGGGCATCCCAGGGAGTAAAGAGGATAGTCTGCGCCCGCGAGATGAGCCTTGAAGAGATCAGGATGATGAGGGCCGAGCTGCCTGAGGACATTGAGATCGAATCCTTCGTTCACGGAGCGATGTGCATCTCTTATTCCGGAAGATGCCTTCTCAGCAACTTCATGGCTGGCAGGGACGCCAACCGCGGAGCCTGCACTCACCCGTGCAGATGGAAGTACGCGCTGGTGGAGGAGCAGCGGCCCGGTCAGTATTACCCGATCGAGGAAGATGCCTACGGCAGCTACATACTCAACTCGCGCGATCTCTGCATGATAGACCACATACCTGAACTGGCGGAAGCAGGCGTCTATTCGCTCAAGATAGAAGGCCGCATGAAGTCCATGTACTATGTGGCAACAGTTGTCACAGCCTACAGGGCTGCGATTGACGACTATCTCAGAGATCCTGAAAACTACAGGTTTGACCCGAAGTATTACGATGAGCTCTGCAAGGCGAGCCACCGTGAATTCACACATGGTTTCTACTTCAACAAGCCTACAGACAAAGACCAGAATTACATAACCAGCGATTATATAAGGGATTACTCGTTCATAGGCCTCGTAAGGGAGACCGACAGCGAAACGGGACTGACTACGGTAGAGCAGAGAAACAAATTCTCTGTCGGCGATACCGTAGAAATATTCGGTCCGCATACGCCATTCTACGAAGAGACCATCCGCGAAATGTACGACGAGGAGGGCAGCGCTATAGAGAGCGCGCCTCACCCGCAGCAGATACTGCGCATAAGATTTGAAAGGACGCCTGAGGAAGGCTTTATAATGCGCAAGAAGAAGTAAGGAGAAATATATGGAAGACGGCAGTTTACCCTCTTATTTGTTTCTGATACCGATCATTCTGATCATGATCTTCAACGGCCTTGTGGTAGCGTGCAAACGCGCGCTTGACTACATAGACCGCACTGTTATCAAGGAAAGACTCGAAGACGAGCCTGAAAATAAAAAACTTCAGACCGTTACTGAATTCCTGTCAAAGCCATCAAAGTATCACTATGCCGACCACGCTGCAAGTTATCTGAGCATCATCATCTGCTTCGTTCTGTTCAACGCGCTTTTGTTTGTGATCGACCTCAGAAACGCTCAGTCAGACGGTTTCGGCTTTTATAAGGACGGATTAGGCATACTGGTGCTCCTGCTGTGCAACTTCGGCTTCTACATGATCTTCACAGCTTTTTCGGACATCCTTCCGAAGAAGCTCGCCGCACAGTCAAGCGCGTCCGCCGGCGTGGGTCTCATAGGATTTCAGAAGTTCATATATATAATCACACTGCCTGTAGTGTGGGTCTGCAGGGGCATAGCCAACCTGGTGCTCCGCATCATGGGTAAGAAAGTGGATGTAGACGATTCATACTTCTCCGAAGACAAGGTCATGTCCATGCTTGCCAGAGGGCAGGAGTCCGGTGAGATCAAGGAAGAGGGCCGCAAGATGATCGACTCGATATTCGAGTTTGACGACCTTCTCGCGTATGAGATCATGACTCCGCGAACGGATGTATTCATGTTCGACCTTGATGACGACAGAAGCGAGTATTTTGAGGAGCTCATGGAGCTCACTCACTCACGTATCCCGGTATATAAAGGCGACCCGGACAATATCGTGGGTATACTGCATATCAAGGATTACCTTTACAACGCCACAAAGAAGGGCTTCGACAATGTCGATATAAAGAAGCTGCTCAGACCGGCGTACTTTGTGCCTGAAACCAAGAACATAGATTCTCTCTTCAGAGAGCTTCAGATAGAGAAGCAGCATCTTGCCATACTTATCGATGAATACGGAGGATTCAGCGGTATCGTATCCGTTGAGGACATAATCGAGCAGATAGTAGGCGACATAGATGACGAATTCGACGAGGAAGACCGCGTTATAGAGCGTGTTAACGATACTACATTTATCGTAGACGGCAACGTTTACCTCGATGATCTCGAGGAGGAGACAGGTGTTGAGCTTGAATCCGAAACAAGCGAGACCATAGGAGGCTTTATCATAGACCTCATGGGCGAGATCCCGAGGGAGAAAGTCAAATATAAGCCTATATCTTACGAAGATCACGACTTTACGATCCTGTCAGTCAAAGACCGCAGGATAGTAAAGATTCGCATAGAAAAAGTGGAGAGAGAGGAAAGCTCCGATGAGTGATTCTGTTGATCTCAGGGAAATGATCGAAAAGGACATATTCGCGTTTGATTCCGTAAGCAGATTCCCGGATCCCGGATTCAGCGAAAACATCCAGAAAGCGATAGGCATGGATGTGGAAGATCCCGGCATCAAGATCACCGATGACGACGGCGTGCTTACTATCAACTGCGATATCATAGTTTATTTCGGCGTCAATATTCCTCAGCTTTGCTACGACATCCAGTCAAAAGTCAAAAGGGATATCGAGGAAAAGACTGATTTTACCGTTAAAGCAGTAAATATACGCGTTGAAGGCCTGGATAAAAAGGAGACAAATTGAAAAGAGAAGATATAAGAGAAATAACGATGCAGCTCGTGTATCAGATGGATATGACGGATGACTTCAAGGTTGCCGACCTGTCCATCATCGATGAAAACGTCAGGGCTGCCGGAAAGAAGCAGGCTGTCGAGACTCTTGCCGCAGTGCAGGATCATCACGAAGAAATCGACGCTGTTATCAGTAAAAACCTCGATAAATGGTCTATCGAAAGGATCGCGAAGACCGATCTCGCGATACTGAGGACCGCTGTCGCGGAGATGCTTTATGTTGACAGCATACCTGAGAGCGTCTCCATTAATGAAGCCGTAAATCTCGCCAAGAAGTATGGCGATGACAGGTCTTACGCCTTCATCAATTCCGTGCTCGGCAAGATCTCACGCAGCATCTGAAATGAAAGATCTGTATCTCGGGATAGACACTTCGAATTACAGGACGTCTGTTGCGGTCATAGACGCGGACGGCAGGGTGCTTTCACAGAAGGCAGTTCTGCTGGATGTGCCCGAAGGCAAAAGAGGGCTCAGGCAGTCTGAAGCGTTCTTCATGCACAGCAACAGGCTCCCAGGATACATCGAAGAAATATTCGGGCCGGCTGATCCGGCACGCATCAAGGCAGTAGGTGTCTCCGAAAGGCCAAGAAGGATAGAAGGCTCTTACATGCCTTGTTTTCTTGCAGGAGTAAATGCCGCGAAAGAGATAGCCGCAGCGCTCCGGATACCAGTGTACTTCTTTTCACATCAGGAGGGTCATGCTGCCGCGGTAATGGAAAGCGGGGGGCATACTCCGGAGTCGGACACACTGTTCTTTCATCTCAGCGGAGGTACAACGGAAGCCCTGCTCTGCAGACCGGATAACATGGGCTACAGCATGGAAATAGTCGGAGGCACACGCGATATCTCCGCAGGCCAGCTGCTGGACAGATTCGGAACAGCGCTCGGGATGCAGTTCCCGTCGGGCGTATATCTCGACGATATCGCTTATGAGGCGCTTGAAAAAACAGACCTTGGTGCCGTAAAGACCGCGAAGACCGGAGTCATTCCGAAGTTCAGACAGGATGACGGGTATTTCAATCTTTCAGGAGCAGAGACCAGGCTGATGAGATACGCGGAAGGCACAAAGGATGTGCCTGTCAGTGAAGTCACAGCTGAGCTTTTCATGTCGCTGTCAAAGCTCCTTATCGACACAGCGCAATACCTGAGCAGCAAATATCACACTGATAACATATACATGGCGGGAGGAGTGGCATCGAGCCGGACATTCCGTGCCATAGCAGAAAGTAACACTCAGGCAGTCATACACTTCGGCGCGCCGGAGCTATCCGGAGACAACGCCGTCGGGACAGCCATTTTAGCGAAAAGGATGCAATGAAACCGGTAAGCGTAACCCAGGTAAATGAATACATAGCGAAGAAGCTGCGTGATGACCTCAATCTCAGAGGTCTTGCTGTTGAGGGCGAAGTTTCGGGCCTCAGCAGAAGCGGCCAGCATTACTATCTGACGCTCAAGGATGCGTCAAGCCAGATCCGCTGCGCCATATGGGGACAGAACGCTTCACGCTTCGACATGTCTGTTGTTCAGAACGGCAAGAAGATAGTCGCCGTATGCGATATCAGCCCTTACGCCAAAAACGGCACATATTCGCTCAGCATAAGATACGCGGAGGCTCTCGGCGAGGGCGACCTTGCTGCCGAGTTCAACCGTATAAAGGAAAAGCTCGAGAAAGAAGGGCTTTTCGATAAAAAGCATAAAAAACCGATCCCGGAGTTCCCTTACAGAGTGGGAGTCGTGACTTCAGCGACCGGGGCGGCTATTGAGGATATCCGCAAGATCATCACAGCAAAGAATGACTTTACAGATATCCTTATTTTTCCTACTGCCGTACAGGGAATAGGCGCTGTGAACAGCATCTGCGAAAATATAAGAGCTGCCAACAGCCTGAACAGGAACGGCATAAAGATAGATACTCTCATAGTCGGCAGGGGCGGCGGATCTCCTGAAGACCTTGCCGCTTTCAATGACGAACAGGTGGCGAGAGCGATATTTGCCTCCGAGATACCTGTAATAAGCGCCGTAGGGCATGAGATAGATTTTTCCATCAGCGACTTTGTAGCGGATGCCAGGGCTGAGACGCCGACAGCAGCAGCAGACATGGCAGTGATGGATACTCACAGGCTCAGAGAAGAGATAGACAGGAGCACCAGAATGATGTCAGTTTCGGCAGAGCAGAAGATCGCCGCTGAAAGAAGAGTGCTCGAGAGCGCAAAAGCTCTGCTGAATGCCAATATCCGTTCGGGACTTGTCGCGGCGCGGAATGCCGTTGACAAGGCCGTCATCATTCTTAGGGAGAATGATCCGAGGCAGGTATTCGCTAAGGGATACGCGGCGGTTACAGACAAAAACGGAAAAATCGTGCCTGCGGCAGCAGATATTATCGCGGGTGAGGAATACGATATCATAATGAGTGACGGAAGCTTCAGCGCCAAAGTCACCGGTGTAGATCTTGATTAAAGGGAAGGTCAGTTATGGCAGAGAAAACATTTACTGAGGCACTTAAAAACCTTCAGAACGCCGCTGCCGAGATAGGCAGGCAGGCAACGACTCTTGAAGATTCGCTCAGGCTGTTTGACGAGGGAATGAAAGAGGCCGAATACTGCAGAAAGATACTCGACAGCGCCGAGCAGAAGATACAGCTCTATGAGAACGGAGAACTTAAAGATGCGCAGCTTTGAAGAATATAAAGATATCATCAACAGCCGCCTGACCGATCTCATCGGAGACGCGGGGGAAGAGGCGGCAGAGCTCGCTGACGCGATGAAGTACAGCCTCGAAGTAGGCGGAAAGAGGCTCAGGCCCGTTCTGCTGCTCGCGTCATGCGAATTCGCCGGCGGAATCATCGAAGAGGCGGTTCCGTACGCTCTCGCCCTCGAATACATACATACATATTCGCTGATCCACGATGATCTCCCGGCTATGGACAACGATGACCTCAGAAGGGGCAAGCCTACAAACCACAAAGTGTTTGGCGAAGCCATGGCCATACTCGCCGGAGACGGACTGCTGTCTACTGCGGCTGAGATCGCTACGGGCACGCCGCTTGTTCACTCCGGCGATCCTGTAAAGATGAAGAACCATATCAGGGCAGCTCACGAAATAATGTCTCGCGCAGGAGCAAGGGGCATGATAGCCGGGCAGACTGCCGACATTAAAGGCGAGCATCTTGAGCCTACGCCGGAACTCATCAGATACATCGAGCTGCATAAGACAGCCGATCTCATCACGGCTCCTGTAAGAGCCGGACTCATGCTGGCCGGTGCCGGCGATGAGGTGCTCGAAAGATTTACAGTCTACGCGAGAGACATAGGCGTTGCATTCCAGATACTTGATGACATACTCGATATAGAGGGCGACCAGGCGCTGCTCGGAAAAACGCTCGGAAAAGATGCGGAGCAGGGCAAGTGCAATTACGCTTATGTACACGGCCTCGGCGCTGCCAAAAATGAGCTCCACAGGCTGACGGCAGAAGCAAAAGACGCGCTGGCTCCATACGGAGATGAAGCCTCATTCTTTACAGCACTTGCGGATTCGCTCGAAACGAGAGATCACTGACAGATGAAAGAAAGACTTGACGTACTGCTTGTTAATAACGGACTCGCGGAATCCCGCGAAAAGGCGAAGCGCACCATAATGGCAGGCCTCGTGACAGTTGACGGGAGGCTCGAGGATAAACCGGGCTCTCGCTTTGACATCGATTCCGATGTTCAGGTCAAAGGCCGGGAATGCCCTTACGTGAGCAGAGGAGGGCTTAAACTCGAGAAGGCGATCAATGAATGGGGCATCTCCTGCGAAGGGGCTGTCTGCATAGACATGGGAGCATCCACCGGCGGTTTCACGGACTGCATGCTTCAGCACGGAGCCCGTAAGGTATACGCGATAGATGTGGGATACGGTCAGCTCGACTACAGGCTCAGAACGGATGAACGCGTGGTCAACATGGAGAAGACCAACATACGCTATCTGGATACAACACTCATCGAAGAGCCGGTCGATCTTATATCCATCGACGTCAGCTTCATTTCTCTGAAGCATATGTTCCCGGTCGCGGCTCAGGTACTCTCCGAAACAGGCCTTATACTCTGCCTTGTAAAACCGCAGTTTGAAGCTGGCAGGGAGCAGGTAGGAAAGGGCGGCATCGTAAGGGAGCCGTCGGTCCATGAGGAGGTCATCCGAAATGTAATGGGATACGCGGAAGAGTGCGGCCTTTACGCACAGCGTCTTTCGTATTCTCCTATAAAAGGAACTAAAGGAAATATCGAATATCTACTTTTACTTTCGCGTAAAAAGTGCGATAATAAACCAGGTGTGAGTGAAACCGTAAGAGACGCTCATTCCGGCTTAAATAAATAACAATTTCACGTTATAAATCAACCCTAAGCTATCACAAAAAACAACGTAAGGAGATTCAAATGGAAGTTTCAAAAAGATGTGCAGCTATGCAGTTCTCGCCAATCAGAAGATTCAACGTATTCGCATTTGAGGCCGAGAGAGAGCACGGCAAAAAAGTCTATCGCCTCAACATCGGTCAGCCTGACGTCGAGACACCTCCTTGCTTCATGGAAGCAATCAGAAAGTTCGACAAGAAGGTCATCGCATACGCTGAGTCCCAGGGTATCGACGAACTGCGCGACGCTATGATCTACTACATGAAGAGAGACTTCAACATGGAGTATGAGAGAAAAGACATCCTCATCACAAACGGCGGATCCGAAGCTCTCATCCTCGCTTTCACAGCTCTTCTCAATCCTGGAGATGAAGCTCTGATCGCTGAGCCTTTCTACACAAACTACAACACATTCTGCAACGAGGTTTCCGGAGTTCTCGTACCTCTTACAACTTCCGCAGAGGATGGCTATGACTGGGCTAAGAGAGACCTCATCGAGGCTGCTATCACACCTAAGACAAAGGCTATCTGCTGCCTCTCGCCTGGCAACCCTACAGGAAGAGTACTGACTCTCGAAGACATGAAGCTCATCGGCGACATCGCCAAGGAGCATGACCTCTGGATCATCTCCGACGAGGTTTACAGAGAGTTCGTTTATGACGGAAGAGAAGCTCACTCCTTCGGACAGCTTCCTGAGATCGCAGACAGAGTCGTTATCGTTGACTCCGTATCCAAGAGATGGTCCGCTTGCGGAGCAAGAGTCGGAGCTGCTATCTCAAAGAACGAAGAGTTCATGAGCGCTCTCCTGAAGCTCGCTCAGGGCAGACTCTGCGTACCTACACTCGAGCAGGTAGGTGCTGCTGCTCTCTACAGAATGGACAAGAGCTACTATGACGAAGCTAAGGCTGAGTACGAAGCAAGAAGAGACGCTGCTTATGAAGAGCTCTCGAAGATCCCTGGCATCGTCTGTCAGAAGCCTGCAGGCGCTTTCTACATGACATGCAAGCTTCCTGTTGACGACATTGAGTCCTTCCTGATGTTCATGCTCAAGGAATTCGATGACAACGGCGAAACAGCAATGTTCGCACCGGCTCCTGGATTCTATGCAACAAAGGGCCTCGGCGGAAACGAGATGCGTATCGCATACGTTCTGGCACCTGATAAGATGAGAAGAGCTTGCGAGCTCATCAAGATGGGTGTTGCCGCTTACAACGCAAAGTAGTACAGCGCTGAACAATTCACTTGAACGGCCGTAGGGGGAATCTCGGTTCCCCCTACATCTTTATGGAAAACAAAAAATGGCAGAAGCAAAACTTTCCCCAATGATGCAGCAATATATGGCAATCAAGGATGAGTACAAGGACGCCATCCTTATGTACCGTCTCGGAGATTTCTACGAGATGTTCTTTGATGATGCCATTCTTGTGTCAAGGGAGCTGGAGCTAACGCTTACCGGACGCAACTGCGGTCTTGAGGAGAGGGCACCTATGTGCGGTGTTCCTTTTCATTCAATAGACCAGTACATAGTGCGGCTCGTCAACAACGGGCACAAGGTGGCGATATGCGAGCAGGTGGAAGACCCGGCTGAAGCGAAGGGACTTGTACGCCGCGAGATAACACGCATATATACACCGGGCACTCTCGACATAAGCGACTCGTCAAGAGGGGAAAACAACGTATTCATAGCTTCAGCATGCGTTTCCGATGATCTCACCGCCGTTGCTGTTGCCGATATAAGCACGGGAGAGCTGATCGCGTACGAATATGAGACAGAAAAGGACGGCAAACGAACGGCCTTTGACCGCCTCGTAAACGATATTTCCGTGCTCGACGTAAAAGAACTCGTGATCAGCGATGAGATCGCCTCAGAGGTCGAAAAAACGCTTTCTGAGCACATGCTCGGCATTTATCTCGACCGCATAGACGGCTCATACTACAGATATCAGGCTGCCAGAGACGTTCTGATGGATCAGTTCGGCGTGTCGTCACTCATACCTCTCGACCTGGAGGGCAGAGAGGAGATGACTTCCGCAGCCGGTGCTCTTCTGATGTATCTGCGCGATACCCAAAAGGGCGATCTCGATCAGTTCCGCGACATTACTATAAGGCAGAACGACGGAGTGATGCATCTCGACAGATCCACTCTCCGGAACCTTGAGCTTCTTGAAACCATCTATGACGGGGACGTCAAAGGATCTCTTCTGGGAGTGATAGGCAGAACGAAGACGGCGATGGGAGGCAGACTCCTCAGGGCCTGGCTCAGGGAGCCTCTTACCGATGTCGCAGAGATAAACAGGCGTCTGGACGCAGTCGAAGAGCTGAGAAACGATCCTATAAAGGCCAATAACATCTCGAACTGCCTGAAGTATATCTATGACTTCCAGAGACTGACCGCCAGGATAGCAACCGGGCGCGCTGATGCCCGCGATCTCATAGCTCTCAAAAGGACTCTCGCGCAGCTGCCGGATATCAAGTACGAGCTCGCAGACGCAAGTTCGGCCCTGCTGAAAGATCTCGACGGGTCCATGGAGGAGTTCGGAGATCTTTACAGCCTCATAGACCGCTCTGTATGTGAAGAGCCTCCTATGGGCATCACGGAGGGCGGAATAATCAAACCGGGTTATTCAAAAGACCTCGACAGGCTCAAGGAATCCATATCCGGAGCAAAGGAGTGGATCGCTAATCTTGAGAATACCGAAAAGGAAAGGACAGGGATAAAGACTCTCAGAGTCGGATTCAACAAAGTCTTCGGCTACTACATCGATGTCAGCAAGGGCATGATAGACAAGGTGCCGGATGATTACATAAGAAAGCAGACCCTCGTCAACAACGAAAGGTACATAACACCTGAACTAAAAGAAAAGGAAGACCTGGTCCTGACGGCAGAGGCCAGGATCAACAAGATAGAATACGAAGAATTCCGAAGGATAAGATCCTCGATAGAACCATACATAACAAGGCTGCAGCGCGCTTCGGCCTCTGTCGCCGTTCTTGACGTTCTCATCTCATTCGCCCGCGTTGCGGCTTCCAACGCTTATGTGAAGCCCGTAGTGAACGCCGGCGATGTGATAGACATAAAGAAGGGCAGGCATCCGGCTGTTGAACAGCTCCTCGGTGCGGGCATGTTCGTTTCTAACGACACTTACATCGACATGAGCAGCCGCAGCATGCTCATAATCACAGGCCCTAACATGTCAGGTAAATCCACCTACATGAGGCAGACGGCCATCATAATCCTGATGGCTCAGATAGGCTGCTTCGTGCCTGCCGAAAGCGCTGTCATAGGCGTGACCGACCGCATATTCACAAGAATAGGCGCGTCAGATAACCTGGCCTACGGTCAGTCCACGTTCTACGTTGAAATGAGCGAGCTGGCGGGCATACTCAGAAACGCTACCTCAAGGAGCCTTATAATACTGGATGAGATCGGCAGGGGGACGAGCACATTCGACGGTTTGTCGATAGCATGGGCAACAGCTTCATACCTTGCTGATCCTTCGCACAGGGTCAGGACTATGTTCGCAACTCATTATCACGAGCTTACCGACCTTGAGAGTGAGAAGGAAGGTATCCACAATCTGTCTGTCGCGGCAGCGGAAGACGGCAATGATGTGGTATTCCTCCACAACATAATCGAGGGGCCGGCGAGCAAGAGCTACGGAATCCATGTTGCCAGAATAGCCGGGATACCTGAGGTCATAAGAAAAGATGCGAAGCATAAGCTCAATGAGCTTGAGACCTTATCAGCGCAGGTGCGCGGCGATGCGCCGGACAGATCTGAGCAGATATCCTTCATGAACGACGAGCTCGCAGAAGAGAGTATGAACGCGGATGCCGCCAAGTACAGGCATCTTGCCTCAAAGTTAAAGGAACTGGATATAAACACGATGACTCCTGTCTCGGCTCTTGTAAAGCTTCAGGAGATCATCGGGGAGATAAACGACTGAAATGATCAAAGTGCTTGACAGCTTTGTCGCGGATAAGATCGCAGCCGGAGAGGTGATCGAAAGGCCGGTCTCCGCGGTAAAGGAACTGATCGAAAACTCAATAGACGCCGGAGCGGGCTCGATCATCGTTGAGATACGCAAGGGAGGCAAGTCGTATATACGTGTGACAGATGACGGATGCGGCATCTCTTATGATGAGTCCGAAACCGCCTTCCTGAGGCACGCCACGAGTAAGATCAGCGGCATCACAGATCTCGACAACATAGTCTCGCTTGGGTTCAGAGGCGAGGCGCTGGCCAGCATTTCCGCGGTATCGAGGCTTACGATGGTCACGCGAAGAGCTGAGGATGTATCGGGCGTTAAGCTTGTGCTCCACGGCGGCAGAGTCGTTTCAAAGGAGCGTACAGGCTGCAATACCGGCACTACAGTGATAGTCGAAGATCTCTTCTACAATACTCCGGCCAGGCGCAAATTCATGAAGACAGACGCCCGTGAAGCTTCGTCCATAATCGAGCTTATACAGCAGTACGCTGTATGCTATTCGGGCATCCGATTCATGATGATCAATAATGGCATGACTCTTTTCTCCACGAGCGGCGACGGTGACGCGCATGCGGTCATAAGTCTGCTGTATCCGTCTGTGGCGAAAAACGGTCTTATCCCGGTAAGCAGCGATATTGTAACAGGATTTGTCTCAGACCCGGGAAGCACCATGAGCACCAGAAAGGGACAGCTTTTCTTTGTCAACGGAAGGCTGGTCTCGAGCGCGGTCATAGAAAAGGGACTCGAGGAAGGTTATCAGGGACGCGTATTCAGCGGGTTCCCTGCAGCAGTCCTCTTCATCGAGGCTGAACCTTCTGATATCGATGTAAACATCCATCCGGGAAAGCTCGAGATAAGATTCCTCAGGCAGGATGAAATCAGAAGCGGCATAGCAGAGGCTGTCAGCAGGGCCGTAATGACCGGAGCCGGAATTCCTAAAGGTTTTGTAAAGAACATTGAAAGCGCTCCTGAAAAACAGTTAAATGTTGATGTTCCCAAAAGGGAAGATACAGAGCAGACCTCAATAAAGGTTTTTCTGAAAAGACTTGATGATCAGAGCTCCCGCGAGCTTCCTGAAGCCGGCACAGCCCCTGAGACTGCAGCGGTTTCAGAGGTCGCCGAAGAAGCGGTCACGGATTACATCCCGCTTTCTTCACCGGTAAAAGGAACAGCACCAGTACCTGCACCAGTACCTGCACCGGCACCTGTGCCGGCTGCGGCACCTTTTGATTTCGCGGATCTCACTTACAAGGGGTATATTTTCAACACATACATCATAATGCAGGGCAATGATGAGGTATATATCTTCGACCAGCACGCCGCACACGAGCGCGTCTTCTACGAGAAGTTCATGCGCGGGTACAACAACTCCGCACACTCACCACAGCCAGTTCTCACGGCCTTCACAATCAGCGTGAGCAATGATGTATACTCAATAAGCGGAGAATGGCTCGGCGATCTTGTTCGCATGGGCTATGATATCGAAGATTTCGGAGACTGCACGTTCATAGTAAGAGGGATACCTCCGTATATGAGCATAGACGAGGCTGAAGGCTTCGCCCGCGGCTATGCCGAAGCTGTCGGAGAGAACGGCGGCGTCAACAGGATAGTAGTCGACAAACTAATCACAAAATCGTGCAAGTCTGCCGTAAAAGCACATGACGTGCTTTCAGAACATGAAATTACCGATCTCATGTCACAGCTCGCGGAGTGCGATAATCCGTACTCCTGTCCTCACGGACGTCCGACATTCATACGGATAAGCAGCTATGACATCGAAAGATCGTTCAGACGTAAATAGCGGGGAGGCAGATCCCTCCTGCAGATGATTCGGAGAGAATACAAAACAAATGAAAAACACGGTATATATTATTTCGGGTCCTACAGCGTCGGGCAAGAGCCTGATCGCTTACTACCTCGCGAAGCGTATACACGGCGAGATAGTCAACTGTGACTCGGTCCAGCTGTATAAATACATGGACATCGGAAGCGCCAAGCCTTCGGGTACGGCGATGTCCGAGGTAAAGCATCATCTCTATTCGATTGAGGATCCTTCAGTAAACATGACTGTTGCCGATTACAGGAAACTCGCCCTCGAGGCTATTGATGACATACTTGCGAGGGGCAAGACCCCGATAGTATGCGGCGGTACGGGCCTGTATCTCAACGCCATACTTTACGACATGGACTTCGGCGCGGCGCCTGATGACGAGGAGCGCAGACAGGAGCTTGAGGAACTGGCGGCTGAGCGCGGCACAGAATACATGCACGAGTACCTGCAGGGCCTCGATCCTGATGCGGCGTCCAGGATACACCCTAACAACACGCGCAAAATAATACGCGCGATCGAAGCCTACGAGCACGGCAAGGGCATAAAAGATCTTTCGGAATGCGAGATCAATCCTGACTACGATTTCAGGTTCTACGCTCTTACCATGAAAAGGGAATGGCTCTATGACAGGATCAACCGCAGGGTATCCAGGCTGTTCGATCAGGGCCTCGTCAACGAGGTGAGCGATCTTCTGAACAGGGGATACACCGAGGATCTTCCGGCGATGAAAGCCATCGGCTATAAGGAAGTGATCGGTTTTCTCAAGGGCGAATACGATATTTATGACGCGAAAGAGCTCATAATGAAGAACACCAGACATTTCGCCAAGAGGCAGTACACCTGGCTCAAGAGATATGATTTTCTCAACTGGATCGAGATCGAAAAGGGCGATACAGTCGGAGAGATAGTCGACCGCATACTTGGTGAAGATCATAAAGCCGAATATGAGTGATCAGCGACATGGCGAAGAGCACATACAGCAGCAAGGAATTCAGGTCGCACAACAAGAGCGACAAGCCAGACAATATCGTAAAGAAGGAAAACGATATCTACATGGAATGTGAAGCCATACAGAAAGAGCTTCCGAGTTTTTTGCGTCCTTATTTTGCATATCTCAAGGGCAATGTGCTTCCGATGACCCGGCTCGCGTATCTGCATGATGTCCGCTTCTTCATGAATTATCTGATCAGGGAGACCGATCTTACAAAGGCTGAGACCCCTAAAGAGATAAAGTCAGAAGAGCTCAATGAGATAGAGGCGGCCGATATAAACCTGTATATCGACTACTGCCGCAAATACATGGTGGACAACGGTGATACGGTGACCGTCTACGAGAATAACAACAAATCGCTCGCGCGAAAAAAATCCTCTGTATCAGTGCTCTTCAAGCAGCTCTACAGGGACGGAACGATAGAGCGCAACATCACTGACGGCTTCGATCCGATAAGGGTTGCCAAGCCGGGCGAGCGTGAGATCAAGGCGCTTCAGGATGACGAGGTGATGATAATGCTCGACGCTGTTACAAACGGCACGGGCCTCACTGATCACGAGCGCACCTACTGGGAAAAGACAAAGCTCCGCGACAAGGCGATACTTGTGATGTTCGTTACATACGGGCTCAGACTGAGCGAGCTGCAGCAGCTCAATCTTTCTTCCTTCAACTTCTCAAGAGGGGAGTTCAAGATCTACCGCAAAAGGGGCAAGGAATCCATAATGCCTCTCAACCGGTCTGTAGAGATAGTTCTGAACGATTACATCAGCAGCGAGAGAAATACTGTCATAGCCGAAGATTCGGCCGCTGAGGACGCTCTCTTCCTGTCACTCCAGGGCAGGCGGATAACAGAACGCGCCATAAGAGAACTCGTAAAGAAGTACACATCCATAGCGCTCAACACAAGCAGACGCGCCGGATACAGCCCGCACAAGCTGAGAGCCACCGCGGCCACCTCGCTTATAGGCCGTGGAAATTCCATATATGATGTTGCCGCGCTCCTCGATCACGAGCAGGTAACCACAACACAGCTCTATGCCCAGCACAAGATGAACGTAAAGCGCGATCTCGTGAGCGGCATGGAATGGGAGCTTGAAAGAACAGACAAAGACTGATAATGGATAAATACAACGAATATATAAAAGAACAGTTCAATATAGATGATAAAGTGCTCGCGCTGGTAGATGATGCTGAAAAAGCTCTCTCCGAACGCTTCGCGGAAATAGACGACATCACGGCAATATGCCAGATGAAAGTCCTCAAGGCGTTTCAGGAGAATCATATCAACGCGACTCATTTTGACTGGAGCACGGGCTACGGCTATGATGACGCCGGCCGTGAGGCAGTCGAAAGGGTATACGCTTCCGTTTTCGGAACAGAGGCGGCCCTTGTAAGGCCAAATATAGTGAACGGCACGCACGCGATAGCATCTACATTGCTTGGCATGCTCCGTCCGGGAGATGAGCTCATCGAAGTTACCGGAAAACCTTACGACACACTGCAGACAGTCATCGGAAGGGACGACGGCAGCACAAAGCAAAGGGGAGAAGGCAGTCTTCTGGGTCCTTCCGACTTTAAGGGAACAATAAGAGATTATGGTATAGTTTACAAGGAAGTAGCGCTCGGAGACGACATGGACGTCGATCTTGACGCGATAAGCAAGGCTGTCACTCCGAATACTAAAGTCGTTGCAATGCAGCGCTCCACAGGATATGACTGGAGACCGGCGATATCCCTGGAAAGCCTCAAAGCTGTCACTGAGCTCGTTCACAGCATAGATCCCGGCATCATAGTGATGCTCGACAACTGCTACGGAGAATTCGTTGATGCCGTTGAGCCTACAGAATTCGGCGTCGATGTGATGGCGGGCTCGCTCATCAAGAATCCTGGCGGCGGACTGGCGCTTTCAGGCGGTTATATAGTCGGCAGAGCCGATCTTATAGAGCAGATCTCATACAGGCTTACTTGCCCGGGAATAGGCGCGGAATGCGGCCTTACATTCGGTCAGAACCGCAATGTCATGCAGGGCCTCTTCATCGCTCCGGGAGTCGTAAATGCAGCTCTTAAGGGCGCAATACTCGCGGGCACGGTCTATGACAGACTCGGCTTCGATGTCGTTCCGGCAGCTGATGCAAAGAGGAGCGATATCATACAGGCCATCAAGTTCCTTACAGCGGAGCGCACGGTCGCTTTCTGTCAGGCAGTACAGTCGGCTTCGCCTATAGATTCGTATGTGCTTCCGATGCCTTGGGATATGCCGGGCTATGACGATCAGGTCGTGATGGCCGCCGGCGCTTTCGTTCAGGGCTCGTCGATAGAGCTCAGCGCTGACGCGCCGCTCAGAGAGCCGTACATCGCTTACTTCCAGGGCGGTCTGTCATACTGGCATTCCAGATTCGGGGTAATAAAGAGTCTTGACGCGCTCCATAAAAAAGGCCTTGTCACATTATGACCGGTGAGAACCCTCGTAAAAAGACAATAGCAATTCTGAAGCTGATATTGCTCGTGTTTATCATCGCGGGCATACCGGCTTTTCTTTATATGAAATACGGCAGCGGCATATTCAGCAAAGATACCGCAAATGCCGTCATAGCTTATCTCAGGCAGAACAGAGCAACGGCGTTTCTGATCATAATCGCTCTACAGATAGTGCAGGTGGTGATCTGCGTGCTTCCGGGACAGCCGATACAGTTTGCCGCGAGCTACATGTTCGGCGTCGGCAGGGGATTCCTGCTCTCCATAGTCGGAGCTGTATTCGGGACCGTGATATCCTTTTACCTCGCAAAGGCCCTGGGAAGCGACGCCATGCATATGTTCTTCGGAGAGGAGAAGGTAAGGGATTACCAGAGGAAGCTCAACTCCGGCCGCGGACTCATGCTGGCCTTCCTTATTTACCTTATACCAGGCATACCGAAGGATCTCGTATCATATGCCGCCGGCATATCTGAGATGCGGTTCAGGCCGTTTCTGCTTGCCGCTACAGTCGGACGCTCGCCGGGCATGCTTGGGAGCCTTCTTCTGGGACACTTCTTCGGAAAACAGGATTACCGGGCAATAGTGATACTGTCAGTAATAGTTGCAGTGATCCTTCTTATATGCTTTATTAAACGTAAGGAACTGACAGAGCTTCTCGACAGGCTCGAGATGATGGACGCAAAATCAGAGGAAAAGACAAATGGCTAAAGATAAGATACAGAAAACAAACGCGATGAGACTTCTCGATTCGGCCGGCATAGACTATTCTATGGCGAGCTACGATTACGATGAGTCAGATCTTTCCGGCGTACATGCCGCGCATGAGCTTGGAGTATCTGAGGATATAGTCTTCAAGACACTCGTTACAAGAGGGGACGGCGGCGCCTTCTTTGTATTCGTCATACCTGTCGCTGAGTCTCTCGATCTAAAGAAGGCCGCCAAAGCATCGGGCAACAAGAGCATAGAGATGATCCACGTAAAGGAGATACTGGATATTACCGGGTATATCCGGGGCGGCTGCTCGCCTATAGGGATGAAAAAAGCTTACCCGACTTTCATAGATGAGACAGCCGTACTCTTTGATGAGATATACTTTTCAGCAGGGAAGAGGGGAGTCCAGATAATACTTAATCCAGAGACACTGGCAGAGGTGAGCAATGCCGAATTTGTGGATCTGACAAAATAGGAATATCTTCAAAAAAGGCTGAATTCCTTTGATTTCAAGGCTTTTCGCATAACGCGAAGGGCCTTTTTTCTTTAAAAAATATTAACGAACTTTTGTTCGCAAAAGGTATTGACACTGTCCGAACAAATGTTTATAATGCACTTATACCGAACAAAGGTTCATTTTAGTAAAACAACTACTGATTTATATAGATCCAAACAGACAGGACTGGTGAATGACATGAGAAACAACAGAACACATCATTACAGAATAGTAAAACCGTTCAGGTTCTTCCTGTTCGTCGTTATGAGCATTATGATAACCGTATTTGCCGGATACACCATGATCGGCGCCGGCAACGCTCAGGCTGCTGCTACAAGGACATATGTCCAGGTAACTATTGATGAAGGCGACAGCCTCTGGAGCATCATAGAAAGATGCAACAAGGATTCACACATCGATGTGCAGAGCGCCATATACGATGTATATGAGATCAACGACATCGATGCTGCTGACATCCAGCCGGGAGACAAACTCTTCATTCCGGTTTATTAAATGAGCTAGCATCATATGTCACTCCGACGTATGTCTAGAAGTGTGTTTTATTGACAGATCCGAAGTTATGACCGCATTTGTATCCCGGCAGTCAGGCTTCGGATCTTCAATTGGGCCGATTTTTCAGATTTTGATGCATCCTCCCATAAACGCTGAAATACAGCAAATTTCACAAGGTATAACGGGTCTGGAGGGTCAGAAAAAATCGCTCAAATCGAAAATTTCGGCCTCGTTATTTCGACGCTTTTTTGCCTTTTTATGAGCACGCGGATACCTTCATGGTTCTCAGCAAAATCAAACGAATCGGACATATAAGACAGCGTCAGCAGCATAACGGACAGACCGAAACACAAATACAGGCATGACACGCATGTGTATATAAAAGACTGTATGGATAATATAAATCCAGGAAAAGAAAAAAGCGCAGAGGAAGTATCTGCGCATAATAAATATATAAAAGAATAAACAGAGGGAGAGTTATCCGGAAGTATTCCGGAAACATTTATATTAAATAATAGATTTATATCAGTATCAGCCGGCAAGGGTCTGAAGAGCTGTGATTGCAACAGATACAGCATTTTGGACATTCTGTCTGTCCTAGGTGTATAACTATTCCGAAAATTATGATTTTAGGAATAGTTGCGTATCTTCCGCACATAACTCCCTTTTTAAAGCCCTTGTCAAAAGATGCATCAACCGATCCTGTCTATAATTGACTGTATGCCGTGAAATTCGATATCAAGTCTTTCGCCTTTCAGCCCGGCCATCATTATTTCATGATCAAGCGGTATTTCCGCAATTACCGCATCCTTATTGCGAACTGCGTTCCTTGTTAAATCCGCGCTCTCGTCATTGACTTTATTCAGTATAAAGAATACCGGCTTTTCCAGAGATTCAGCCATATCGTATACTTTTTCAGAAAGGCATATCGATTCATATGACGGATCTATCACCATCAATATCACGTCAGCGTATCTGTCCAGTCCCCTTCCGAAATGCTCAACTCCCGCTTCTGTATCGGTGATCACTATATCGTTTTCATCGGTTTCGAGGTTTTCGAGAAACATTTTTGCAGTAAATCCCATGCCGCATGCACAGCCTTCTTCAGCCTCAGCGATCTTGCCGATTGCCAACAGCTTAAGATTTACGCTTCCTGAGAGGAATTGCTGAGGTATATCTGATATGTGCCATTTTTCGTCAAATACATAACCTCTGTCATCGAAAAGCTGGCCTGCGCCTCTTTTGCCGCCGAAGTAGTGAGTAAAATCTTCCGGCAGCTCCAGCCCAAGCTGTCTGTAAAGACCATAGTTCGACTCATCTGAATCGATTACAAGTACATTCCTGCCCTTCTTCTCATATGCTCTGGCAAGCATTGACGCGACTGTGCTTTTTCCGCATCCGCCTTTACCGCAAATTATTATTTTCATGTCTCCTCCGCATTGATAACCGGAATTACATCATTATGCCTGTGTGCCCGCCTTTCCTGTAATCCGGGCAGGAACAGATAATGTCTCCGCGCTTCAGATTCTTTTTGATATTAGACGTGCTAAAGAAACTGCTTCTATTATTAGCTGAAATATAAATGATGCTGAACGGTTCGAGCATTCCCTTATCCCTGTATATGCTGTTGACATGCTTTATCGCAGTTTCTAGCTGATGGTATTCTACGTTTACTGCTCCGCAATAGTAATTATATGCTTTCTTATCGTACGGAGGGATCCATTTCATAGCTAATTTATCTGACATATCATAATACAGCCAATAGCCGGAAAGACATGTAGGAGTGCATGAGGTATCGGCCCTGCTGCTGATCGATAATATCTTTTTAAGAGAAGCAGCTGACGGATTCTTTCCTGTAGTCTTCACAACAGTGTTGTATATCGACGCCCTGTTGTTTACACTGCTCTGACTTACAGGGTAACAGGTGCTGTAACCGAAGTGGTTGTTATTAGCGATGTAGTTGACAGCCAGAGCCGCTTTGTCTGCGACCACAGGATCGTTGCATCTTATTATGAATCCCCAGTTTTTGGAACTGTTGTACCGACTGTATCCATTATATCCTTTGACGCGTATCTCCCTTCCGGTGGAGTCTCCTGATCTTCCGTCGGCGTTATATATAGCTTCAACAAACGCTCCATTCGTCGGTTTATAACTTGAAACTATAACGCTTACTTTTTTTGAATAAATTCCGTCTTCGATCGTAATATATGCTGTTCCGTTCCTTTTGACACTAACAACACCCGACGAAGACACGCTTGCTACGGATTCATTCGAGCTGCTGTATGTGAGAGCACCATTTCCCTTGGCGTTCAGCTTGAACGATTTAATAGATGTAGATACGCTGTATACGTCCTGCGGAGTAGTGAGCGCCACCGGCGGCTCTAGCTCCTCTACTCTTTCTGGTATGCTTTTCGGAGGAGTATCCTGCTTGGGTACCTCTGCAGGTTCTAAAGACTCTACCATCTCCGATATGCTGCGAGGGCTTTTCCTGGCAAGGCGCTTCTGTGAATAATTTGCAGTTACTTCTTCACCTCCGGCATATACCGTCATAGGCATAAATACCGGCACCATCATCATTACAGAAAGAACGATTGCTATCGTCTTTCTGCAGTTCCTTTTGATCATTACTAACTCCCATTAACTGTTTTTTCACCTTTAACTAATAACTTAGCCAGTCCGATACCCTTATATAAAAACGGTTATGATCCGTATCGCCAAAAAATATTATAGCACTAATATGTATCTCAGATTAAAAATAAAATCAATCGAAGTGATCTCATAAAGCAACAGCCTTGCGTTCTACCAGGCTGTTGCAATATCTATCTGTGTAGGATTCCTTTTAGCGAATGTACCGGTATCGCAAACCATTCCCATTCCGACCGATGTCTGGATAAGCGAGCCTCTCGGTCTGATATTCAGGTTTGCAGCAACCATAACGTAGTTGCCAAACATCTTTACGCCGTCATCTCTTACCCAGTATTCATAATCATAGCCCATGCGCCTCATTATACTGACCACGCCGGCCATGTTCAGATTGTAATATGTCTCCTTGCCTGACGGTCCCTGGATGGTTCCCCTTCCCCTCGTCAGCCTCGGGCCTGTCCATATATGTTCCTTGAAATAAGCTATGGCGTCCTCGGCAAATTCCGCGACGTCTTCTGTGAAGGATCTTGTTGTGTGATCCGCTAAAGCGACAGTCATGTTTCTGAAGGATGCAAAGCCGGCCAGTTCCGCTTCAATTGCGGCATTATGAAATCTCCCGATGTAAACCGTGAGGTTTGCGTCAAGGAGAAGCAGAATAACTATGATGAAGCACATAGCTATATTGTATGTTTTGGCTTTGATCCTTCTTCCGAACAGTCTCATTTATTAAGCAGTCTGTGTACCTTATCGAGCAGGGCTCCCACATAATACACTCCGGCCAGCATCGCGATGCCTATCTGAACAGTAAGGCTCATTATCGGAGTCGACGTATCCAGATTCATGGCAAGCATACCAATTGCCCACCCTGTGAGCCATGAAGGCATGTGGATGATATTTCCGAATCTGGCGGATATTATTACAAGAATGAATCCGAATACGGCAAGTGTCAAAAACAGCGTCAGATCGGGATTTAAAGGCGTATGAGCCATGATCTCGAAGGCTATCAGTGCCCATATATCTCCTGCCAGGTATCCAAGAGCTATTTTGTGCGCGTCTTCAAATTTATTTCCGTTTGTTGCGTAAATGCCTGCGCATATGAGCGCAACAGGCCCGACCGATATGCCTGCATAAGGGCTCAATACAGCCCATAACGGAGGCATTACAGCGATAAGCAGTGCTAAAGTAAGAATTTCTTTCTTTGTCATTGTTCCCTTTTCTATGAATAAAATGTAGCAGTTGTTATTTGACGATATTTAATTATCGTCTGCCGCGCACTGATTTCACATTTTAATTATACAGCACGAGTCAAATAGATGTTTTCAGATGAAAAATACACAGCCTGTCGTTAAACAGGCTGTGCATCCCTGTCTGTGCTTAATCAAGCATTAGTCTTCGTATGTTTTGCGAAGGATGTAGAATCCGTCACTGTTTGCATCTACGATGATATAGCCTCTGTCGTCTACTACGACATCCTCTGTCATTGCCATCATCGGTCCCGGGAACGGGAAGAACTTCTTTGTAGGGTTCGGAGGAATAAAGTAAGCCTTCTCCTTGATGTAATAAGGATCAGATACATCATAAACTCTGAGTCCTGCAGCAAAGTAGCAGTCATATACCACGTCAGTCCTCTGCTCGAGCCATGGCTTTCCGTCCATAGGTTCATGCAGATTGTGAGGTCCGAAAGGCCCGCCCTTTGAACCTTCAGCAAGCATGTACGTATTGAAGTTCGGTGCAGGGAAATCCTCCGGTACTTCAGGATACGGGAATGTTGCTATCATCACAGGATGCGTCGGATCGCTTACATCAACCATGATTATCTGATTGAGCGCCTGAGCTTCTTTGACCATTCCGTCCTTGATAAAACCGAATCTCTCGCCTTCGTTCATTACTACACAGAGATCTCTTCCTTTCAGAGGCAGAGCTGTGTGAGTCCTTGCGCCTGCAAGTCTCGAAGAGAACGCCGGCATGAATCTGAGCTGTCCGAGAGCCTTTGGCCTTGTGAAGTCAGATACATCAAGTATGTACAGGCCGTCTCCGCCATATCCGAGGTAAGCCTTGTCACCGAGTACAAACGGAGGACCGTGCATCCAGCCTTTGTCCATGAAGTCAGGATTATGAGGTGCCGAATGGTCTACCTCCCTCCCCGGTACGCCGTAAATATACTGATGCGGTGCCCACCAGCGGCCTACTTCGTAGATGTTTGACGGATCAGCAATATTGACGATCCTGTAGATCATGCCTTCATGCTCATCGGCCTCTGCTGACAGATGAACGTAATCGCCGCCGTTGTACATGAATCTGTGAACGCCCATCGAATATGGAACTCCGCAGTCCCAGTATCCGAGGAATTCAGGGTTCTCAGGGTCTTTCTTAAGATCGTAGACCATGATTCCCTGCATGCACTTCATCTTTGCGCGGTCTCCTACGAGAACACTCGGACCGGAACCTGATGTGAGAGCAAAGACGAGCTTGTCATCCGCGATCTGCACTTTAGGGATAGAAGTCGTAGGATACTCATCGATGTCGAACGGCAGCCATTTCTTGATGAAAACAGGATTGCACGGGTCTGTGACATCACTGATCATGATGCCGACACCGTCAGGGCCTGCCGCGAATGCCGCTCCGTAAAGAAGGTATCTGCCCGACTCGGTCTTATAGAGAGCCATCTGGAACATGCCTGCCTTGCCGTCAAGGTCGCAGTAACCCAGAACTTCAAGGTTCTTGATGTAACCGTCGTTGCCCTCTCCTTTTGAGTAGAAATATTTACCTTTGCCCATTAAAAACTCTCCTTTATTGGTTGTTTGACGGGTTTATTATCTCATTGTTATATAGCCGCGATACTGAGTAAGGTTGTTCGACCTTGCGTAGTCGGACATGAAGATACCGCTGATGCCATATGACTTCTTGAGGTATGGGAAGTCCTCAGTCTCTGCCCATGCCGGCTTAGCGCATTTTTCAGCTGCAGCTTTGCATGCGTCTACCCACGCGGTCTGGCACTCGAACCACATCTCTACGATACGGTCGAAGTCGCAGCCGTTGACTTCTTTCTTGATCTTGCTCGATACGCAGCGTGTGCAGCCATCGTGAGCTGTCCATGCAGGGATGAACTCCTCCTTGAGCCACTTGTCGCCTTCCTCAGCGCTGACGCCTTCCGGATACTTGACGACAAACTGCCATCTGTAGTTAGGTCCGTCTTCAACTGTGCGGCCTTCGCCCTTGAAGTCATCTTCCCACCATACAGGGATAAAGGCGAAAATGAAAGGAACTGTTCCTGCAGTCTCGTCACCCTTTGTGGATCTGGCAGCGTCGCCTTCGATGTTGACTTCTTCAGATTTATCAACAGCGTGGGAATGTCCCGTATCCGGAATGTTGTTCTGCCATACGAGTACGTCTGTAGGGAAGTACTCTGTAAGGATCTTGTGGTGATCCTTTGCAAAGCTTACATCGTTAGGATTTGCGAGCCAGTAATGTTCTGTCATCTGCATCCTTACTGTACCGAATCTCTCTCCGCCCGGAGGAGTCGGGAGTGCAGGATAAAATGCGTACTGGCTTACATATGGGCCGAACTGCGAGATGCTGTCTGGCACATGATATCTGTAGAGCCAGTTTTCGAGTTTGATTCTGTAGTCCTCGTGAGCGAGGTCGACCAGAATGATACTTCTTACAGGATAGAATTCAGGTCTGTTCATCAATGGTCTCCTTTCATATGAAAGCTGATTTATCTTAACAGGCAGGGTCGCCGTCAAGCTCCCCTGCCCGTCTAAGGATCTTTATTCTATATTAGTTGGATTTCGAAGGGGATGGTGTAGGAGCGATAACGTTTGTGTAATGCTCTTTTCTTGCCTTGAACTCAGGATCTTTGAAGAGGTTCATGAGTCTGCCCTCGTTCTCGAAGATGTCCTTTCCGTGAGCTGCTTTGCCGGAAAGCAGATCGTGGCAGTGTTCGATGGTTCCGTTTTCGCCAAGCTCAGGATCGTTTACCAGCTTCACGCCCTTGTCTGTCATCTCGAGGTGACCTTCAAGACCGCAGAGCTCGCAGACAGCATGGTTTGTGCCAGGGAAAATGTAGAAGTTGTTGCCGTGGCAGTGCGGGCATCCGCCTTCCTCACCCTTCCAGAGATCCAGATTCTCGGAACCCGGGATCATGACATTGTTGTCGATGATATACTGAGCAGCTTCAACAAGGTTTCTGCCGATTTCCTTCATGCGCTCTACCTTGTCGTCCTGCATGATAACATCCTTGCTCCAGGAGAAGTAATCGTTGTTGATTACCTTCCAGCCAGGGGACAGGGACAGCATTGCATGGTCTGTCTCTACGCGGCATGCCCAGTCAGAACCGCCGATACCAACATACGAAGTAGCCTTCTGTCTGAAGTAACGAGGATTCAGGCCTTCCTTGCCCTGTTCTTTAAGCTTTCCGTCGAGCATCATGAGCATACCTGTATCGTGTCCAGGACCCATTCTGTCGCACATAATGTGGAAGAGTCCGGATCCGCCGGATTCATAGATAGGATCTACTACGAGCAGACCGTCAGCCTCTACCATCTTCTCATAGAGAGCCTTGTAATCGTCTTTTCTTGTGCAGATCATGCCCTTGCCCATTACGAGTCCTCTGGAGCAGGCTACGCAGCCTGTGCATGTCTGGAGATCCCAGTCAAAGAGATGGATGAATTCGATCTCAGCACCGAGCTTCTGGCACTCTTCGAGAGCGACTCTGCACATTGTGTCATTGTTACCGTTCTTAGTTCCCAGTGAAATTCCCAGAATCTTCATATTGTTTTCCCTCCTGCAATATGTGTTCTACAAACTATCTGAAGATATTGTTTGAAACAACTTACTCTGACTGATTTATTATATCAATGTCAGTACATTGATTTCTAAAGAATTTGTGTATTTTTTATTTGTGCTCAGGGCCGCCCGGCATCTGTGGAGCAGGCTCGTTGCAGATAGCTCTTGACCACTTGTCAGCGAAATTGTTCCAGAAGAACGCGATGATAAGTGTCGGCACATAGCATGGGATGAATCCCTTGAGTACTGCAGCGATATATGGTCCGAAAGCGAAGTTTCCGCCTGCAGCCATTCCTACAGCTGTCATGATGAGATCGAGTATTACGCAGAACACAGCTGCAACTACAACATTCAGAAGGATTCCGAACTTTAGTGTTCCAGGCTGTGAATGCTTTGCAGCAAATGCGAAGCCCCATCTTTCAGCGTGGATGAAGTTTACAAAGAATGTAACTACGTAAGCAAGGCACGCCATTCTGATGTAGTTAGGCCCGTTAAGGCTGCCAGGTGCGTCGATGTTTGAAAGTGCCAAAGCTACAAGTGTGATAACAAGGCTCAGCGGCAGGTCCATGATAAGTGCATATACTGCTGTCAATTTTGCGCTTTTCTGCATTTTCTTTTTCTCCCTCCAGGTTTTTTCCATAAATAAAAAGCAGATTATATCTTGTTAAATATTTTACAAGTATAATCCTGCTTTGTATAATTGCTAATGCAGTTCAGGTTCATAACCATATGGTTATGAACCTTTATTTGCAAGGGTTACAGCCTGTGAGCATCGTCCTTGTTTTTGTGTGTTTTTACAATGTCTGATAATATTTTTTCCATTGCCAGCACATTATCGTTATCTTTTGTCCGAAGACGCGCCACAGCGATAATATCATGCGCGTTGAACGTGATCCATCTGATGTCATCAGCGTTCTTTGCCCATACCCATTCATCACCTATCATGACTCCCATATTGTTTCTGACGCAGGTCACTGTAGACTCGTGGTTCTTTACGAATCTGAGCTTTGGTATGAATCCGTATGGCCTTGTATAGTTGGATATGGCATCTATGATCATCTTATCCACTATCTCCCACGGAGCGATGAAGAGGTCGCTGCTGAAGTCCTTGAGAGTAAGCTCTCCCGGCTCCTTATTTGCCAGCGGATGGCTTGCAGCGAACAGCAGTATCTTCTGAATTTCTGCGGCATCGATACATTCGAATTCGCTGTACATTTTAACGCTGTTCTGTATCGTGACAACTATGTCAAGGGTGTCTGTCAGCAGTCCTGTAGCCAGCTCTTTTACACCGCAGCAATTTATGACGACCTCCGATTCCGGAAATGCCTCTTTATATCTCTTCATCATCGGCGGAATGATGTCGAACAGATCCCAGCCCTCAAGGAATCCGACTCTTATGACAGCATTGCTTTTGCCTGTGATGCGCTCTGCCCTCAGCCTGGTGTTTATGAATTCAGCTTTATATTTGCTGAAAAGGTCAAAATACAGTCTTCCCTCCTCGGTCAGTTCGGTCCCCTGGTTATTGCGCTTAAATAGCTTGCATCCGAGTTCTTTTTCTAGCTGTGAGATTTGGCGCGAGATGGCCGGCTGGGATACATAGAGCTCCTCAGAAGTCTTTGTGAAGCTTAGATTTGTGGCTACAGCCATGAAATAATCCAGCTGAAGGTCATTCATTGCTGTCCTCCTTTGCAGGCATCCTGTCGAGATATCTCTGAAGTATGACGATAGCGGCCTGACGGTCTATTATCTTTTTACGGTCTTCCCTGCTCATGTTCGCTTCTATCAGCACCTCTTCGGCTTCGACCGTAGAATATCTTTCGTCCTGCCACTCTATCTTTACCTTTGAAAGCGGGCCCGAACTTCTGAGCTTGTTTTCAAGCATGGTGCGGAAGTCTCTCACTTTCTGCGTCTGCACGGAATCTTCTCCGTCGAGGCTTAGAGGCAGACCTATGACTACAGTCTCGCATCCGTACTCTCTGATATAATCGATAACCTTGCCGGTGTCCTTTCTTATGCCCACTCTTTCGATGGTAGTTACTCCGGTCGCGATAACGCCAAGAGGGTCGCTTACCGCGACCCCCACTGTTTTGGTTCCTACATCAAGTCCGAGAATCCTCATTATTTTTTGTCCAGATCGAGATAATTGACAAGTATCTCTTCGAGAAGCTCATCTCTGTCGATCTTGAGAATGAGGTTTCTGGCATTATTATGGCTTGTGATATATGAAGGATCCCCCGATGTAAGATATCCTACGATCTGATCGATGGCATTGTAGCCGCGATCCGTAAGAGCCGAATAGATCTCAATAAGAGCTTCCTTCTTATTGAGCTGGCTGTCCTTGAATCCTTCGAACATGATAGTATTTTTGCTCATTTTATGCCTCCTTACTATCCCTCTAGCCCGCTATAAGTTCCTCTGCCTTTGCGAATGCCGCATCTACCTTTGAAGGATCTTTTGCGCCGGCCTGAGCCATATTGGCTTTTCCGCCGCCGCCTCCTCCTGCCGCTGCAGCGATCTCCTTGATAAGCTTGCCTGCATGCCAGCCCTTGCCAATGAGATCTTCACTGACAGATACGATGAATGTGACTTTTCCGCCGTTAACAGCGGCCAGAACAAGTATGACACCGTCTGCCTTTGCCTTGACAGCATCTGATATGCTCCTGAGCTGTTCGATATCAGCATCATCATATTTCAGAGTGATAAGCTTTACGCCGTTAACGTCCTTTGCTGAAGATATTATATCATCAACAGAGCTGCTTATCCTGTCTGACTTAATAGATTTAATGGTTGATTCAAGAGCCTTGATATCCGCCATTACCTGAGCTGCCTTTCTGGTAAGATCAGACTCGCTCGACTTGAGAGATGCAGCTACCGTGCTGATCACAGCTTCCTTATTTTCGAGATAGCTGATCACCTTCGAACCGGTTATGGCCTCGATACGTCTTACGCCTGCAGCTATGCCGCCTTCGCTTATGATCTTGAATCCGCCCACCTTTCCGGTGTTGTCGATATGTGTGCCGCCGCAGAACTCGATGCTGTAATCGCCCATGCTGACGACTCTTACTATATCGCCGTACTTTTCGCCGAAAATAGCCATTGCTCCAAGCTTCTTGGCTTCTTCGATAGGCATCTCTTCCATCTTGATCGGCAGGTATTCGTCGACCTTTTCGTTAACGATCTCTTCTACCCTGCGTATCTCCTCAGCTGTCATAGGCTGGAAGTGGTTGAAGTCGAATCTCAGGTAGTTGTCATCGACATATGAACCGGCCTGCATTACGTGGTCGCCCAGAACATCTCTGAGTGCCTGCTGCATCAGATGTGTTGCGGAGTGACCTCTTGCGATCTGATGTCTTCTGATCGAATCGATCTCAAGACCGGCCTCATCGCCAGGCTTGACGCGCATCACGAGTCCTGTGTCCTCAGGATCTATGACATGAAGATAAATGCCGTTTTCCTTTACTACATCGACTACACGCAGCTCATCGCCGTTATGCTTAACGATACCTGTATCGAATACCTGTCCGCCGCTCGTGGCGTAGAACGGTGTCGACTCGAAAATGATGAACTTGCGGTTCTCATCGTAGTCACCGGTGTAGAGCACTTTGGATACGGCCTTTTCTTCAGTGTATCCAAGGAACTCAGTCGGCTCAAAGTGGCTGTACTCGGAAGCGTCTCTCCACGCGTCGCCCTCAGTATCTCTCTGGTTCGCTCTGGCGAGCTCTTTCTGAGCGTTCATCTTTTCGGTGAAGCCGTCTACATCGACAGTCTTTCCCTTCTCTTCG
>Ga0310695_10001654_pt1 | contig 51261 bp, 49 predicted proteins | sample RumenRJG_04DNA_FD_203882 | JGI IMG/M metagenome (GOLD analysis project Ga0310695, IMG submission 203882) | Bovine rumen microbial communities from Lethbridge, Alberta, Canada - RJG_04 (v2) (version 2) | ecosystem: Host-associated > Mammals > Digestive system > Stomach > Rumen | place: Canada... | reverse complement strand
TCATCCGCTCCGGCAGCAAAAAGTATACCTACCAAGTCAACTTTTCCGCCGCCGTACATGTTTGCCGCGAATTTCTCCGTGGAAATGTGCATCCACCCGATGTTGAAGCCTTGCTTGCGCGGTTTATCTCCCCTGTCCGCCCCGACAGAAAAAGAGCGCGTAAGCTCACCCCGAAAGGCTTTGTCAGCTTCCTCTACAGAGTAGCATAACCGCGCTCTTTTGAAAAGTATTTTTCGGCAGACTTGTGTCTGCTTCCTTTTCACGCCCTTTTTGCTGCATTCAGAGCGCTGCCCCACAAAGGACAGCGCTCTGAATTTGCTCGATTTTATTCAGCTGCTGCTATCTTCCTGACATTGTCCTCGGAAGCGTCCCTCTTTTTATCTTTGCTTCAGTCTGCGCACAGCGCCTTGAACTCGTCGAACTTGGCGAGGATGGCGGCCAGCTGCGGGCCGTAGTCCTTGTCCACCTTGGCGCGCAGCTCCTCCGTGATCTCGCTGACGGGATCGTAGATCGGGGTGAGCGACAGGTTGCCCAGCACGCCCTTGAGCGAGTGCGCCGCGTCGAACGCCGCGCCGAGATCGTTGGCCCCGATGGCGGCGGAGAGCTTGTCAAAGTCCGCCTGGTTCTGCGCCACGACCATCTTGGCAAGCCGCAGATAGAAATCCTCCTTGCCGAAGCAGCGCGCAACGCCCTCGTCGGTGTTCGCGCCGAATGCCTTGAGTGAATCGATCGTCAGCATGGTTCAATCCTCCTTGAAGAAGCGTTTGAATTCCTCCGCCGGAACAGGCTTCGAGAAATAGTAGCCCTGCACGATATCGCAGCCGACGCCGCGCAGCAGGTCGCACTCCTCCGCGGTCTCGACGCCCTCCGCCACCACCGGCGCGGAGAGGTAGCCGGCCACGTCCATGATGAGCTCGATCAGCCGCACGCTCTTGCGGTCCTCGCGCACATTGGCGATGAACTTCATATCCATCTTAATGACGTCCACCGGCAGCTGGAAGATCGAGCCCAGCGAGGAATAGCCGGAGCCGAAGTCGTCCATCTCGATGCGGAAGCCCTTGCTGCGCAGCTCCTCCACCACGTTGAGCAGCTGGTCGGCGTCCTCGGAGTAGGCGGACTCCGTGATCTCGAGCAGCAGCGCGGACGGCGGGAGATCGAACTCCTCGGTCAGTCCCACGATGCGCTGCACGATCTCGGCGTCGTAGATGTCGATGCGCGAGATGTTGATGGAGATGCGGAAATCCACGCCGTAAGTATCGCGCCAGATCTTCAGCTGGCGGGCCGCCTCGCGCCAGACGTAATGGTCGACGGAGGTGATGAGGCCGTTGCTCTCAAAGAGCGGGACAAAGTCGCCGGGGCTGACCATGCCGATGCCGGGGTGCTTCCAGCGCACCAGCGCCTCCGCGGAGCTGAGCGTCGGCTTGTCGCCCTGGATGTTGTACTTGGGCTGGTAGAACACCTGGATCTGATGCTCCTCCAGCGCCTTGGGCAGGTCGTTGATGAGCTGCTCGGAGTAGACCTCCTTGTGGTGCAGCGCCTCGTCGTACACCAGCACCGACTTGTTGAAGCTGCCGCGCAGCATATCGCAGGCAGTCTTGGCGCGGTCGAACTGGCGGCCGACGTCCAGCGCGCGGTCCACGTTGGGATAGACGCCCACGCGCAGATGCACGCGCACCGTGCGGGAGATGCCGCTGAGGCCCTCCTGGATATCCTCCAGCACGCTCTCGTAGTTGTCGCGGTGGATGCAGTACAGGAAGAACGCGTCCGCCTCCAGACGGCAGGCGATGCCATCCGTCGAGGCCAGGAACTTGCGGATGCGCTGCGCCAGCAGACGCAGCACCCGGTCGCCGAACTCGCGGCCGTACAGCTCGTTGACGAGGTGGAAGCGGTCGATGTTGATGGACACGGCGTCCATCTGCCACTCGGGATGGTAGCGCTCCAACTGCTGGGCGTATTCAAAGAAGAAGCTGCGCGTGTAGAGGCCGGATAGCTCGTCGCGCTCGGTGGCGCTGATGATGCCGCGGCCCTCGGACAGCTCGATGATGCGGCCGACGCGGGCGAGAATGATCTCGGGCATATCGTAGGGCTTCGTGATGAAGTCTGCCGCGCCGAGATTCAGGCTTCTAAGCTCCGCGGACTTCTCGCTCGTCAGCACGATGACGGGGATGCGGGACAGCTCCGCGTCGCCGCGCAGGGCCTCCAACACCGCAAAGCCGTCCATTTCCGGCATGACGATATCGAGCATCACGAGGGAGAGGGTATCCTTGTTTGCGCGGATCATCTCCATCGCCTGCCGGCCGTTTTCGGCATAGGAGACGTCATACTCCTCGCCGACGATCATGCCGAGCAGCTCGCGGTTGACAAACTCGTCGTCCACCACCAGCACGCGGCGCTTGCGCGACTGTACGGTGCGGTTGACGATTTTTTCTCTTTCTTCCATTTTCGGGCACCCCTTGGGCGCAGCCCATACCGCGCCAATATATGTGTAAAGGTAAGTACATCACGCCCGTTTTTGTTTGTCAATCGGAACTGCCTTTGGGCGTTGACAGTTTCCGGGAAAGACTGTAAAATAGTACCGAAAATCAAGCGGAAAGGAAGCACGTCGCGTATGGAACTGAAAGATTGTATTCTCGGCCGCCGCAGCATTCGCCGCTACACGGGGGAGAGGATCCCCAGAGAGACCCTGGAGAAGATCGTATCGCTCGCGGCTTACGCGCCGTCGTGGAAAAACGCGCAGCCGTCGCGCTATGTCATTGTGACGGACAAGGCGGTCATCGAGCGCATCGCGGGCGAGGCCGTTCTCGGCTTTGCGCACAACGCCAGCATCCTGCGCAACTGCGCCGCGCTTGCCGTGCAGACCGTCCTGTCCAAACGCTCCGGCTATGAGCGGGACGGCACGCCCTCGACGGCCAAGGGCTCGCACTGGGAGTCGTTCGACGCCGGCGTCGCCGCGCAGACCTTCTGCCTTGCCGCCCACGAGCAGGGCGTCGGCACCTGCATCCTCGGCATCTTTGACGACGCGAAGGTCGCGGAGATCATCGACCTGCCGTCCGCGCAGTCCGTCGCCTGCCTGATCCCGATGGGCTATCCCGCGGAGCGTCCCAACGCGCCCATGCGCCGCGCCGCCGCAGAGCTCGTCAAGTACATAGAGTAAGCCCCGAATCGCATTGCAGAGCCCCGCCGCCGGCGGGGCTCTTTTTGTCGCATTGCGCCGCCGGTCATAAGCTCGTCCGCGCGCGCATAGGCTGAAGCAGCTAAAGGAGGGACGAGCATGGAAAAGGATCGTGTCCGCCGGTACGAGCAGGCGGCGGAGCTGCTGCCGCCGCGGCTGCGGCGGCTTGCGTTGGAGGTGCCGGACGAGCGGAAGGCGCGCGTCTCGGAGCTGCGACTGCGCGTGCGCCGGCCGCTGACGGTGCTGACGGACGAAGGCGAGCTGGCGGCGGCTCCCGCCGAGCGCGAGGCGCTGATCACCGGCGAGGATCTGGAGCATATGATCGCGAGAGTGACCGAGTTTTCCCGCTATGCGTCCATTGAGCCGCTGCGGCAGGGCTATCTCGCCGTGCGGGGAGGCTTCCGGCTCGGCGTGTGCGGCACGGTGGTGCTGCGGGACGGCGCGCCGTACAACATCAAGGACTTCTCCGGCCTCGCGCTGCGCATCGTCAGCGAGCGCATCGGCTGCGGCGCGGCGGTCGCACCGCAGCTTTTCGACGGGGACGGGCGGTTCATGAGCACCCTGATCCTCGCGCCGCCGGGCGGGGGCAAGACCACGCTGCTGCGCGATCTGATCCGCTGCCTGTCGCTGGGCGGCGCGGAGCACCGCGCGCTGCGGGTGTCCGTGGTGGACGAGCGCAGCGAGCTGGCGGTTTCCTATCGGGGCAGCCCGCAGACGGAGCTGGGAAATCACACGGACGTGCTGGACGGCTGCCCGAAGGCGCTGGGCGTCCCGATGGTGCTGCGCGCCATGTCGCCGCAGGTCATCGCCGTGGACGAGATCGCGTCGGCGGAGGACGTGGCCGCCCTGTGCGCCGCGGCCAACTGCGGCGTCGGTCTGCTGGCGACCATCCACGCCTCCGGCGTCGGGGAGCTTGCCCGCAAGCCGCTCTGGCGGGAGCTGCTGCGCGCGGAGGTCTTTCGCCGCGCCGTGATCGTCCGCGCGACGGGCGGCGGACGGGAATACGCGGTGGAGGAGCTGCCGTGCGCTGGCTCGGAGCCGCTTTGATCCTCTGCGGCGGGCTGCTGACGCGGCGGACGCTGCTGGAAGCGGACCGCCGCGCCCGGCGCACGCGCCGCGCGCTTGCCGCGGCGTTCGAGTCCATGGCGGCGGAGATCCGCCTGCTGCTGACGCCCGTGCCGCGCCTGCTGCGCCGCTGTGCGAACGAGGACGCCTTCTTTGAAGCGGCGTGCGCGCGGCTCGCGCAGGGGGAACCGCTGACCCTCGCTTGGAAACGCGCGTCGGCGGAGCTGCCGCTTCCCGAGAACGAGCGGGAGACGGTCGCCGCGCTGGGTTCCCGGCTGGACGGCGAGGCCGAGGGCGTCTGCGCCGCGCTGGAGCTGGCGGCGGCGGAGCTGCGCCGCGCCGAGGCGCGCTGCGAGAGCGGCAGACGGGAGCGGGAGCGATTGATTTCGACTATTTGCGTCAGCATAAGTCTATTGATTATGGTTCTTCTGCTATAAAAGCTCCATAAGTCTATCGGCGATGATTGCTCTACTCTAAAACGGATGACTGCTTTACATAGGTGAGAAACACATGGAGATTGATCTTGTATTTAAGATTGCCGCCGTGGGGATCGTCGTTGCGGTGCTCAATCAGCTGCTGGTACGCTCCGACCGACCGGATCAGGCGATGTTGGTAAGTCTGGCGGGACTGGTCGTGACGATGATGATGGTCGTGCGGGAGATCCACTCGCTGTTCGACCTCATCAAGACGCTGTTCGGGTTTGCGTGATGGAGACGCTGACGCAGATCACGGGCGTCTGCCTCGCGGCGGCTGCCGTGGCCGCCCTCCTGCGGCGGGATCAGCCGGAGCTGGGCCTGGTGCTGACGCTTGCGGCGCTGCTGCTGGGCGGCGGACTGCTGCTCGGCGCGCTGGGCGACGCCGCGGCGCTGGGCGACGAGCTTCTGGCGCTGACGGGACTGGACGCGGCGCTGTTCGAGCCGCTGCTGAAGGTGACGGCGATCGCGCTCATCGTGCGCATCGGCGGGGCCTTGTGCGTCGACGCGGGAGAGAGCGCGCTCGCCCGCATGCTGGATGCGGCGGGAGCGGTGTGCGCGCTCGGCTGCGCGCTGCCGCTGCTGCGCGCGGCGGCGGAGCTGCTTGGCGGGTGGCTGTGAGGATATGACCGTGCGACGGCTGATTTTTATGCTTGCGGCGGTTTTGCTGCTCACCGTCCCGGTCCGCGCCGCCGACGCGGCGCTGCCGGAGGGTCTGACCGAGGCCGCGGAGGAGAGCGGCGCACTGGCGGGCGGCGCGTCGTGGCTGTGGGAGACGGTGCGCGGCGCGGCGGGGGACGCTCTGCGCGCCGGAGCGCGGAACGCCGCGCTGCTGACCCTGGCCGCGCTGATCTGCGGCGCGGGCGAGGCGCTTGCCGCCGGCGCGGGCGAGCTCCCCGCGCGGTATGTGCCGTTTTGCGGCGTGCTGTCCGTGGCAGCGCTGGCGACGGGCGACCTGCGCTCGCTCATCGGCCTCGGCGCGGAGACGCTGGAGGAGCTCAGCGCCTTTGCCAAGCTCCTGCTGCCGACGCTTTCGGCGGCCATGGCGGCGGGCGGCTTCGTCTCGACGGCGGGCGTGTGGCAGGTGACGACGCTGCTGGTCTGCGACCTGCTGACCGACGCCGCGGACCGGCTGCTCCTGCCGATGGTGTACTGCTTTATCGCCGCGGCCGCGGCGGGCGCGCTGCTGGACGAGGAGCGCCTCGACCTGCTGGCGGAGGGGCTCGGCAAGCTCATTTCCGGCGTGTTGGTCGCGGGCACGGCGGCGTTCACCGGATATTTGAGCGTGGCGGGCGTGCTGACCGGCTCCGCCGACCGCATGGCGGTCAAGGCGGCGAAGCTCGCGGTCTCGGGCGCGATCCCCGTGGTCGGCGGCGTGCTGTCCGACGCGGCGGAGGGCGTGCTTGCCGCGGCGGGCACGGCGCGGAGCACCGTGGGCGTGCTGGGCGTGTTCGCGCTGCTCTCGCTCTGCGTCGCGCCGCTGCTGCGGCTGGGCGCGCAGTTCCTGCTCTACAAGCTGGCGGCCTTTGTCGCCGGCCTTGCGGGGACGAAGGCGGTGGGGCAGTTCCTCGACCGGTTGGGCGAGGCGTTCGCGCTGGTGTTCGCCATGACCGCCGCCTGCGCGACGGTGCTTTTGGTGGCGCTGCTGGTGGCGACGAGGATGGTGACGGGATAGGAGGCGAAAACAATGGGCTTTCTGCGGCAGTGGCTGCTGGGCGTGATCGCCTGCGCGCTGCTGGTGAGCATGATCGAGCAGCTCTGTCCGGAGGGCAGCGTGCGCCGCGCCGCGCGCTTCACCGGCGCGCTGCTGCTGTTGCTGGCGATGCTGCGCCTGCCGACGGCGCTCCAACCGGAGGCGGCCGGCGTCCCGGGCTACCGCGAGGCGGTGGCGCGGCTGGAGCTGGAGCTGGACGCGGCGCGCAAAAACGCCATGGCCGACGGCATAGCCCGTTCGCTGGACGCATATATTGAGGACAAAGCGGCAAGCCTCGGCGCCGACGTTCGCGCGGAGGTGCGCCTGCGCGGCGAGGGCGAGGCGCTCCTGCCGGAGGCCGTCACATTGCACGGCGCATACAGCGCGGCGCTCTCGGACTATCTCGCCGACGAGCTGAACCTACCGAAAGAGAGGCAGACATGGATCGAAAACGACTGAGCCCGACGGCGGAGAAGCTGCTCGCCGCCGCGGGAAAGTACAAATACGCCGCCGCGGTAGCGGTGCTGGGGGCGCTGTTGATGCTCCTGCCCCTCGGCGGCACGCGGGAGAAGCAGACGGCGCAGCCGGCGGCTGAGAGCCGCGGCACGGTGCAGAGCGAGATGGAGCGCGCGCTTGCCGCGTTCGACGGCGTGGGACGGCTGCGGCTGGTGCTGACCGACGACCCCGCGACGGGGCGGTGGCTCGGCGCGCTCGTCGTCTGCGAGGGCGGGGACGGCGCGCCGGTGCGCCTGCACCTCACGCAGGCGGTGTCCGCGCTGACGGGGCTGGGCGCCGACCAGATCGCGATCGTGAAAGGAAGGCCGTAGGATGCAAACCATCAGATTGCCGAAAATATTTGGATTTTTCAGGAGGAACGGGAACATGAAGAAGCTGTGGAAGCGGAACGCGATCGTCGGAGCCGTGCTGGTGCTGGTCTGCGCGGCGATCTACCTCAACGGGCGCTACGCCGCGGACGTGGAGCAGGCGGGCAAGGTGCTGGGTCAGGCGACGGAGGTGAACGCGACCGTGAGCGAGCCGGCGGCGGAGGCGGCGGGAGAACTGCCGGCGGAGGCCGCGTCGTCGGACTACTTCGCCACCGCGCGGCTCACCCGCCAGCAGGCGCGGGACAGCGCGCTGTCGCTGCTGCAGGAGGCGGGCGCGGGCGAGGAGCTGGACGCGCAGGTCGCCGGCGAGGTGGCGCAGGGCATCGAGGCGCTGGCGGGCTACACGATGACCGAGGCGCAGATCGAGAACATGGTCACCGCCAAGGGCTATGACGACTGCGTCGTGTTCCTCTCCGCCGACAGCGTCAGCGTCGTGGTCTCCACCACCACCGACGGGCTCCAGACCGAGGATATCGCCAAGATCACCGACGTCGTCAAGCAGGAGACGGGACTTCCCGCCAGCGCCATCAAGATCCTGGAGGTCAGCTGAACCGGGAAAATAGCTGTTGTATTTTCGCGGCGTTCATGGTAAAATACTCCTGTTAGGCAGAATTCATACAAGGAGTGTTTCCTATGGCAGAGTATTTGACCCGCGTGGAGGAAAACGGCACCCTCAACATCGCCGAGGACGTGGTCGCCGCCATCGTGGCGGACGCGGTCCGCGAGGTCGAGGGCGTGGGCGCGATGAGCCAGAACGTCACCGAGCAGCTCTCCGGCAAAAAGGCGCTGCGCGGCGTGCGCGTGGAGAAGGTCGAGGACGCCGTCGCCATCGACGTCTATCTGATGGCGCGCTACGGCTACGCCATCCCCGACGTGGCGCAGAAGGTGCAGGAGAGCGTGACCAACGCCGTGGGCGGCATGACGGGCTTTCCTGTGAAGGAAGTCAACGTCCATGTCGGCGGGATCAGCTTCAACGACTAAAGAGAAAAAGGAACGCTTTATGACCCGAAACACCGCAAGAGAGATCGCCGTCCATCTGGCGTATGCGCTGAGCTTCACCGACCGTGCGCCGGAGGAGCTTGCCGACGAGCATCTGAGCAGGGAGCGCTTTGAGACGCTCGCCCCGGAGGACGAACTGTACGAAGAGGCGCCGGGCCCGACGCAGGCGGAGTACATCCGTACCGTCGTCGCGGGCGTTGCGGAGCATGCGCCGGAGCTGGACGGCTACATAGCGAAGTACGCCAGAGGCTGGAAGTTCGAGCGCATCCCGCTGGTCGCCAGCGCGATCATGCGCGTCGCGATGTACGAGATCCTCTACCGCGACGACATTCCCACCGGCGTCGCCGTCAACGAGGCGGTGGAGATCGCGAAGAAGTACGAAACGCCGGAGACGGTCAAGTTCATCAACGGCATCCTGGGCAGCTTTGCCCGCGGGGAAGTCGAAACGCAAGCGTAATGAGGAGCGCCGCGCAAGCGGCGCTTCGTTTTCTGCATACCGAAGGGAGGCGAGCGCATGGAAGAGCGGCAGATGATCTTCAGCGTGTCCGAGGCGAACAACTTCATCAAGGCGCTGCTCGACCGCGTGCCGCAGCTGCAGGAGATCTTCGTGCGCGGCGAGATCTCGAACTACAAGGTCTACCCCTCGGGACACCACTACTTTTCGCTCAAGGACGAGGGCGGCGCGCTGCGCTGCGTCATGTTCCGCGGCAGCGCTTCGCATCTGCGCTTCCGACCCGAAAACGGCATGAAGGTCATCGCCATCGGCCGCATCTCGGTCTTTCCGCGCGACGGCGCGTATCAGCTCTATGTGAACGAGCTGACCGCCGAGGGCGTCGGCGATCTGCACGTCGCCTTCGAGCAGCTCAAGGACAAGCTCTACAAGGAGGGGCTGTTCGACCCCGCGCACAAAAAGCCGCTGCCCCGCTGTCCGGGGACCGTCGCCATCGTCACGTCCTCCGCGGGCGCGGCGGTGCACGACATGATCCGGATCCTGAACGCGCGCTGGCCGCTGACGAAGGTGGTGCTGCTGCCGGTGCGGGTGCAGGGCGCGGAGGCGCCGCCGGAGATCGTGGGCGCGCTGCGCTACGCGAACAAGTGGCGCGTGGCCGACGTCATCATCACGGGCCGCGGCGGCGGCTCGATCGAGGACCTGTGGGCGTTCAACGACGAGCGCGTCGCGCGGGCGATCTACGATTCCGAGATCCCCGTCATCAGCGCCGTCGGGCATGAGCCGGACGTCACCATCGCCGACTATGCGGCGGACGCGCGGGCGTCCACGCCCTCGAACGCGGCGGAGATCGCCGTGCCGGACCAGCGGGAGGTGCGCCGCCGCCTTGCGACGCTGAAGGATCGCATGGAGCAGAGCGAGCGCGCGCGGCTGGACGCGCTGCGATCGCGCGTGACGGAGCTTTCGCAGAAGCGGGCGCTGACCGATCCGACGGCGTTCATTGCGGACAAGCGCCTGCTGCTGGACTATACGCAGAAGAACCTGACGTCCGCCGCGGAAAAGCGGCTGGGGACGCGGCAGCGGCAGTACGCGTCGCTCTGCGCCGCGCTGGACGCGCTCAGTCCGCTCAAGGTGCTGGGCCGCGGCTACGCCATGGCGCGCGGCGCGGACGGACGGGTGCTCAAAAGCGCCGCCGACGTCTCTCCGGGCGACCGGATCGACGTGACGCTGGGGCGCGGCAGACTGGACTGCGTCGTGGAGGCGCGGGACATGGGAGGTACGAACGATGGCTAAGACGGAGAAGACCTTTGAAGAGAAGCTCGCGCGGCTGGAGGAGATCGTGGGCGCGCTGGAAAAGGGCGACGCGCAGCTCGCGGAATCGCTCAAGCTCTTTGAGGAGGGCACGAAGCTGGCGGGCGAGTGCGGCAAGCTGCTGGACGAGGCGGAGCAGAAGGTGCTGAAGCTCTCGAAGGGCGCGGACGGCGCGCCGGTGGAGAGCGCCTTCACCGGCGAGGCGGAAGGCGATGGACGATAAGCGGTTCACGGCGCGGTACGAGGAATACCGCGCGGCGGTGGAAGCGTATCTGGACGGCCTGTTCCGGCAGGATACGCCGTGGAAAAAGCTCTGCGAGGCGATGCGCTACAGCCTGCTCTCGGGCGGCAAGCGCCTGCGCCCCGTGCTGACGCTCGAATTCGCGCGGCTGGGCGGATGCGCCGACTGGCGCGACGCGCTGCCCTGTGCCTGCGCGCTGGAGCTGGTGCATACCTATTCGCTCATCCACGACGATCTGCCCTGCATGGACAACGACGAGCTGCGCCGCGGCAAGCCCACGAACCACGTCGTCTTCGGCGAGACCATGGCGACGCTCGCGGGCGACGCGCTCCAGCCGGAGGCGTACCGGCTGATCGCCGAAGCGCCGCGCCTTCGCGCGGAGGCGCGCATCGAGGCCGTGGGCGTCCTTGCCCGCGCCAGCGGCGCGGACGGCATGGTGGCGGGGCAGGTGCTCGACCTGACGGACTACGGCCGCGACGCGGAGACGCTGCGGCGGCTCCACGGCTGCAAGACCGGCGCGATGATCGTCGGCGCGGCGGAGCTCGGCTGCGCGGCGGCGGAGGCCCCGGCGGCGCTGCGGGACGCGGCGCGGCGCTACGCTTCGGCGCTGGGACTGGCGTTCCAGATCCGCGACGACCTGCTGGACGTCATCGGCGACGAGGCGACCTTCGGCAAGCCCATCGGCTCGGATCAGGAGGAGGGCAAGGTCACCTTCGTCGACCTGCTGGGCGTCGCGGGCTGCGAGGACGAGGTGCGCCGCCTGACGGCGGAAGCGGTATCGGCGCTTCGGGGCGCGCCGGACGCGGAGTTCCTCGTTTGGCTGGCGGAAAGTCTTGCAGAGCGCAGCAAGTGACAGAAGGATGGATAACAAAAGGCGGTTCCGCTTCGGAACCGCCTTTTTATAAAAACTTTTTGTGAATGGTCGAATGAATATCTTGTATATTTTCAAACTATCGTTTATAATATAGGCTCGCTGAACAGCGGCGCAGTATCCTAGTCAGATCTGCCGTCTCCTAAGAAGGGCCTAAAAATCCTTTAAAGGGCACAACTGTGAAACCTTTGGTGCTTGCTTCTTACGCCCAGTTTGGGGTGGGTGCTGAAGGGAGGCTATGCCTTTCGTAAACCGGAAGCTGAGCCTGCGGTCTCCGGGCGTCCCCTAATGGCATGGGGGTCACGACCCTGTTTCCGTGGAGACCCGCTTGCGTGCCGGGCGTACTCCCACGTTGGTAAGCGACCTTGGTACGGAGCGGGCGATGAACCCGCGTTGCGGTGCTAAGCGGCCTTGCGCCGTGAACGCTGTGCGCGGAGTAGCCTGCCTTGAGTGGCGTCGGCGAATCGGAGAACACAACCGAATCCCCCGGCCAGGGGAGAGGGCGATCGCTCCGTGAAACCGGCGCTGCAAAAGAGGCTAAGAGACGGTTTGACTGTGGCGGAAATCGCCTAGGCTGTCCCAAAAGGGGCGGGGCAGGGATTACAGTGCGGACTAAGTGGCAATCGGGTACCGCGTGTCGGCGACGGCGCGGCACGGCCCTCAAAGGGGAACCGCCTGACCGGCAACGGGAGGCGGGCCGCGGGGAAAGCCAACCCGACCAAAGCCGCAGGATTACCCTGCTCTGCCGCCGCTGTTTGGCCTCAAGAAAGCGGCTGTGCCGCTTTCTTGAGAAGGCTTCGCTGCGCTTCCCGCACGCCTATGGCGCACGGGCGCTTCGCGCAGAGTGTTTTTTCTGACGCGCCTGTCGCCGGAAAAACGATTAGATTCATTTCGCGCTTTCGAGCGCGAAAAGGAGTACTTCATGAAAAAAGAAGAGACGAAGCCGCGAAGTTACTGGCGGTGGGTGCTGCGCATTTTTATGATGTCCGTCGTGCTTTCGGCGCTGCTGAGCTTTGCCTCGGGCGTCGTTTTGGCGGACGCGGGGTATGTGATCGCGGTGCTGGTGCTGGTGTTCTTTGTGCTGCTGGGCATCGCGTTCGACCTGGTCGGCGTGGCGGTGACGGCGGCGGACGCCCGCCCGTTCCACTCCATGGCGTCGCATCGGCAGCGGGGCGCGAAAGAGGCGCTGTATCTGATGAAAAATGCCGAAAAGACGTCGAGCTTCTGCAACGACGTGGTGGGCGATATCTGCGGCATCGTCAGCGGCTCGACGGCGGCGGTCATCGTGCTGCGCCTGCAGTCGAGCTTCAACACCCAGAGCATTCTCATTTCCATCGCCGTGACGGCGCTGATCTCCGGCCTCACCATCGGCGGCAAGGCCGTCGGCAAGAAGATTGCGCTGGATCGGAGCACCGAGGTCGTGCTCTTTGCCGCGCGGCTCCTGACCCCGTTCGGGATCGGGAAGAAATAACCGGATTCTAAAGAGGAAGACAACGTGATTCTTGAAACCATCCGCACGCCGGCGGACGTCAAGGCGCTCACGCGCGAACAGACGGAGCTGCTGTGCCGGGAACTGCATACATTTCTGCTCGAGAGCGTCGCGAAAACCGGCGGCCACCTCGCCTCGAACCTCGGCGCGGTGGAGCTGACGGTGGCGATCCACCGCGTGTTCGACACGTCCCGCGACCGGCTGGTCTTCGACGTGGGACACCAGTGCTACGCGCACAAGGCGCTGACCGGACGCATGGCGGATTTTCCGACGCTGCGGCAGTACGGCGGCCTTTCCGGCTTCCCGAAGCCGAACGAGAGCGTGCACGACGCCTTTGTCGCGGGCCACGCGTCGAACTCGGTGTCCGTGGCGCTGGGCATGGCCCGGGCGCGCACGCTGCTGGGGCAGGACTATTCCGTGCTGGCGCTCATCGGCGACGGCGCGCTCTCCGGCGGCCTTGCCTACGAGGGGCTCAACAACGCGGGCGCGTCGGGCGAGCCGCTGATCGTCATTTTGAACGACAACGGCATGTCCATCTCCCGCAACGTCGGCGCGATGAGCGCGCACCTGTCGCGGCTGCGGAATAAGCCGGCGTACTACGAATTTAAGAAAAACTACCGCCGCGTCCTGCTCTCCAGCGCGCCGGGCAAGGCGGTGTACCGCTTCAACCATCAGATCAAGGAGGGCCTCAAAAACGCAGTGCTGCCCAACGCGACGCTTTTCGAGGACATGGGCTTCACCTACGTCGGCCCCATCGACGGGCACGACGAAGCGCAGGTCGAGGAGGCGCTGGAGTGGGCGAAGGAGCTGAGATGTCCGGTGCTGCTGCACGTGCGCACGGTCAAGGGCAAGGGCTACCCGCCCGCGGAGCGCGAGCCGGGCAAATGGCACGGCGTCGGCCCCTTCGACGTTCGGACCGGGAAAGGGAAAACGGGCGGCGAAACGTTCTCGTCTGTCTTCGGCGAGACGCTCTGCGCGCTGGCGGCGGAGGACCGGCGCGTGTGCGCCATTACGGCGGCCATGTGCGACGGCACGGGGCTCGACGGCTTTGCGAAGCAGTTTCCCCGGCGCTTTTTCGACGTCGGCATCGCGGAGGCGCAGGCCGCGGCGATGGCGGCAGGCATGGCGAAGCAGGGACTGATCCCCGTCTACGCCGTCTACTCCACGTTTTTGCAGCGCGCCTACGACCAGCTGATCCACGACACGGCGCTTTCCAACCTGCACGTCGTGTTCGCCGTGGACCGCGCGGGCTTTGTCGGCGCGGACGGCGAGACGCACCACGGCATCTTCGACGCGACGTTCCTCTCCGACATTCCGAACATGACGGTGCTCTGCCCGGCAAGCTTTGCGGAGCTGCGCGCCATGCTGCGCCGCGCGGTCTTCGAGATCGACGGCCCCGTGGCCATCCGTTACCCCCGCGGCGGGGAGGAGGGCTACACCGGCGACAGCGGCGACGGCGCCTTTGCCGAGCTGCGCGCGGGTGAGGATATCACGCTCTGCGCCTACGGGACGATGATCAACCCCGTGCTGGACGCGGCGGAGCTGCTGGCGCGGCAGGGCGTCGAGGCGCGGGTCATCAAGGTCAATCGCATCTCGCCCTTTGTCGACGCGGACGTGCGCCGGTTCTTCGCGGGGACGAGGAAGCTGATCGTTGCGGAGGAGTGCGCCAGCGTCGGCTGCGTCGGCCAGCGCCTTGCGGCGATTTTGACCGAGGAGGGCACGCCGCTGGAGAAGCTGTACCTCTGCAACCTTAACAAAACCTTCCCGCCGCACGGCGGCGTCAAGCAGCTGCGCGAGGCGTTCCGGCTGGACGCGGCGTCCATTGCGCAAAAGGCCGCGGAGGTGCTGCGCCGATGAGTGAGAAGAAGAGACTGGACGTGCTGCTCGTCGAGCGCGGCCTTGCCGAGACGCGGCAGAAGGCGCAGGCGACCATCATGAGCGGCGTCGTGTTCGTGAACGGACAGCGCGCCGACAAATCGGGCCTCGCCGTCGCGGAGGACGCGGCGGTGGAGGTGCGCGGGAACGCGCTGCCCTATGTGAGCCGCGGCGGACTGAAGCTGGAAAAGGCGATGCGGGAGTTCGGAGCGCGCCTCGACGGCTGCGTCTGCGCGGACGTCGGCGCGTCCACCGGCGGGTTTACCGACTGTATGCTGCAAAACGGCGCGGCGAAGGTCTACGCCGTGGACGTGGGCTACGGGCAGCTGGACTGGAAGCTGCGCAACGACCCGCGGGTCGTCTGCCTCGAGCGGACGAACGCGCGGTATCTGACGCGTGAGCAGGTGCCGGACGAGCTGGATTTCGCGTCCGTCGACGTGTCGTTCATCTCGCTGAAGCTGATCCTGCCGGCGCTGCGCGGCCTGCTGCGCGGCGGCGCCCATGTCGCCTGCCTCGTCAAGCCTCAGTTCGAGGCGGGGCGCGAGAAGGTCGGCAAAAAGGGCGTCGTGCGCGACCCGGACGTGCATCTTGAGGTGCTGGAGCGCTTCCTCGGCCATGCCGCGGAGAGCGGCTTCGGCGTGCTGGGGCTCACGTACTCGCCCATCCGCGGGCCGGAGGGGAACATCGAGTACCTGGGCTATCTGGAAGCGGGCGCCGAAACAGTCGGGGCGTTCGATCTCGCCGCGCTGGTGCGCGCGTCCCATGAAGAACTGGACAGGGGGAAAAGCGATGCTTAAAAAGGTGATCCTCTGCCCCAATCCCTACCGCGACAGCGAGCTGCGCATCGCGAAGGAGGCCAAGGCCATCCTCGATGCGGAGCGCTGCCCGAACGTGGTGTGCATCCCGTTTCGCGGCAATGACGAGCCGGAGGGCTACGGGCTGGAAATACGGCCGCTGCAGCAGGAGCTGCGCGGCGCGGACATGCTGATCTCATTCGGCGGCGACGGGACGATCCTGCACCTGTCCAAGACCGCCGCGCATAAGGATATCCCGATCCTCGGCATCAATCTCGGCAGCCTCGGCTTCATGGCAGAGCTGGAGCAGACGGGGCTTTCGAAGCTCCGAGACCTCTGTGCCGGGAAATATACGGTGGAGACGCGCATGATGCTGGACGTCTGCGTCCGGCGGGAGGGCCGCGTCATCTATTCGAGCCTTGCGCTCAACGAGGCCCTCATCGCCCGCGGCAACGTCTCCCGCGTCATAAGGCTGCACATCTTCACCGAGCAGGGCAAGCTGGTGGACGTGGCGGGCGACGGCGTGGTGATCGCGAGCCCGACGGGCTCGACCGCCTATTCGCTCAGCGCCGGCGGACCGGTGGTGGAGCCGACGGCGCAGAACTTTGTCGTCAGCCCCATCTGCGCCCACAGCATCCACGCGAACGCCTACGTCCTCGCGCCGGAGCGCACCGTCACGGTGCAGACCGAGGCGACGGGGTACAAGCCGGTGGTCCTCTCAGTGGACGGCGGGCGGGCGTTCTCGCTGCGCCACGGCGACGCGGTGGAGGTCGTGCGCTCGCGCTACCATACCAAGCTGGTGCGGCTCGGCAGCCGCAGCTTCTGTGAAATCTTGCAAAGAAAAATGTTGGGAGAGTTAGAGGGATGAAAAACGACAGACAGGCCAAGATCCTCGAGATCATTGAGAAAGAAGCCATCGAGACGCAGGAGCAGCTGATCGAGCGCCTCAAGGAGATGGGCGTCAAGAGCACGCAGGCCACGATCTCGCGCGACATCAAGCAGCTGCACCTGATCAAAGAGCCGGTGGGCGGCGGACAGTACCGCTACGCAGTGTCGGCGCACAAGACCAAGCTCAACTTCGCCGACCGGCTCCAGACCATCCTGCGCGAGAGCATTGTCGCGGTGGACTACGCGCAGAATCTCGTCGTGCTCAAGACGATGCCCGGCCTCGCCGGCGCGGCGGCCGCCGCCTTCGACGGCATGGAGATCGCGCAGATGGTGGGCAGCATCGCCGGCGACGACACGGTGCTCGTCGTCATGCGCGACACGGACAGCGCCGCGGAGTTCAGCACGGAGGTCTCCGCCATGCGGAAGCTGTAAGGCGAAGAAACGATCATTTATAGACTCAAATAATAGAAAAACACGAGGGAGGAGCATCGATGTTACAGCTGCTCCACATTGAAAACATTGCGATCATCGAGCGCGCAGACATTGAGTTCGCGGAGCATTTCAATGTACTTACCGGCGAAACAGGAGCCGGTAAATCTATCGTCATTGATTCGCTCGGCGCGGTGCTGGGCAATAGAACGTCGCGCGATCTCATCCGGACCGGCGCGCAAAAAGCCTTTGTCAGCGCAGTGTTTACGGGCGTTGACGATAGATTCTCCGCCCTGTCGGAGAACGGAATAGATTCCGAGGACGGAACCCTGCTTTTGCAGCGCGAAATCTACTTGGACGGCAAAAACGTCTGCCGCGCCAACGGAAGACCTATTACGGTATCACAACTTAAGTCTATCGGAAATGAATTGCTGAACATTCACGGTCAGCACGAGGGCACGGCGCTGCTGGACGAGACGCAGCACCTTGCTTACCTGGACCGTTTCGGGCATATGGAGCCGCATCTGGAAGGCTACGCCGCGTTGTACGCGGCGGCAAGCGCGACGCGGCGCGAGATCGAAGCGCTGCGGATGGACGAGGCGGAGAAGGCGCGGCGCGTCGACACGCTGCGCCACCAGATCGCGGAGCTGGAGCGCGCCAAGCTGAAGGAGGGCGAGGAGGAAGCCCTGCTGGCGCGGCGCAACATCCTGCGAAACGGCGAAAAGTTCATTGCCGCCATTACGGAGGCGGACTACTGCCTGAACGGCGGGGAGGAGAGCGGCGGCGCCGCGCCCGCCATCAAGCAGGCGGAGGACGCGCTGCGCGGTCTGCGGAGCCTCGGCGACGAGTTCATCGCGCTCTCTGACCGGCTGGAGGCGCTCTACAGCGAGGCCTACGACCTCGCCATGACCGTGCGGGACAAGCGTGCGGAGTTCGATTTCTCGCCGGAGGAGCTGGACGCGGTGGAGAGCCGCGCCGACCTCCTGTACCGGCTCAAGAAGAAGTACGGCGGCACGGTGGAGGAGATGCTGGACTACCTGCAGCGCTCCCGGGACGAGCTGGACCGCATCGAATACGCCGACGACCGTATCGCGCAGCTGGAAAAGAAGCTGCGGGCGCAGGAGGCGGAGGTCGCGGAGGCGGCGCGGAAGCTGTCCGCGGCGCGCAAGGCCGCGGCGGAGACGCTGGAGGGCGAGATCCTGCGGGAGCTGCGGGAGCTGGATATGCCCAAGGTGCGCTTTTCCATCGCTTTCGAGGAGAAGGAGCCCGACCCGACCGGCATGGACGAGGTGCGGTTCCTGATGTCCGCGAACGTGGGCGAGGAGCTCAAGCCCATCCACAAGATCGCCTCCGGCGGCGAGTTGGCGCGCATCATGCTGGCGCTCAAAAACGTGTTCGCCGCGCAGGAGAACGTGATGACCATGGTGTTCGACGAGGTGGACACCGGCGTTTCGGGCCGCGCGGCCCAGCGCGTCGCCGAAAAGCTGGCCAAGGTCTCGCGGAACAAGCAGGTGCTCTGCGTGACGCACCTGCCGCAGCTGGCGGCGATGGCGGACACGCACTTTTCCGTGGAAAAGGGCGAGGAGAACGGCCGCACGCTGACCCGAGTGCGTCAGCTTTCCCGCGAGGAACGCATGCGCGAGCTGGCGCGGCTCACCGGCGGCGAGAGCGTCAGCGAGACCTTCCTGCGCGGAGCCGAGGAGCTGCTGGACGCCGCGGAGGCGTACCGCGGCACGCTCGGCGGGGGAGGTGCGGCATGAGCGAATTCGGAGACCGCATCCTGCGGGAGTTTCCGGTGCGCCGCAAGCCGCAGGAAAAGGAGCGCTTCCGCCTCTGGCTGACGGGCACGCTCCGCGAGATGGGCTATCCCACGCAGCTGCAGAGCCGGGAGACGGCGCTGCGCGTCGGCGGACATGTGACGAACGTGGTGGCGGGCGATCCGGAGACGGCGAAGCTGCTGCTGATCGCGCACTACGACACGGGGATCAGGACGCTGTTTCCGCCGCTTATCGCGCCGACGCGCCCGCTGACGGGCTTCCTCTATATGGCGCTGACGCCCGTGTGCGTGCTGCTGGGGAGCTTCGCCCTGTCGATGCTGCCCACCGCGCTCATCACCATTGCGACCGACTACCGGATCGACTTATCCGGCTGGGCGCTGCCCCTGTTTCTGCTCCTTCTGGTGGCGGCGCTGGCCTATCTGCGCTTCGGCCCCAGCGAGACGCGGAATGTGGACGACAACACCTCCGGCGTCACGGCGCTGCTGGAGACCGCCGCCGCGCTGACCCCGCGTTACCGCGGCGAGGTCGCCTTTGTGTTTCTCGACGGAGGCTTCGGCGGCTTGAGCGGCGCGAAGGGCTTCCGAGCCCGATACCCCTCGGCGAAGGAGAAGAGCGTCATCAACCTCAACTGTGTGGCCCAAGGCACAGAATTATTGATTCTGCCGAGCAAATACAGTCGATGGAACGGCGAAATGCTGGACGCGATCAACGAGAGCTTCGCCTGCGGGGAGACGAAAACGGTGTTCCTCAAGACGGACGGCTTGACCTACTACCCATCGGACAATCGCGCGTTCCGATACAGCTTTGCCATCTGTGCCTGCGAGCAGGTCAAGGGATTCGGACGGTTGATTTTGCCCCGTAAAGCAAAAAACCTTGACAGCGAAAATTTGCAAGTTTTGCGGGATGGATTATGCAATTTGGCCGCAAAATACCAAGGGTGACAGGCGGGGGACTTAGGCGTATCTGTCCTAAAACATGCTCATTTTCCGATCCGTTTATCATGCGAATCCTGCATGAAAACTGTTGCAGCGAAACCGATGATTTTCGGTAGACACACGGATCGCAAAAAATCGAAAAAAGAATGATTTCAAATGGACTACCCAAGATTATGTTATAGAAATTCTGAAAAGAGGTTAAAAACATGAAGATTTACGAAGAGTTAAAAGCCCGCGGCCTGATCGCGCAGGTGACGGATGAGGACGAGATCCGTGAGCTGGTCGATAACGGAAAGGCCACTTTTTACATTGGTTTTGACTGCACGGCGAACAGCTTGCACGTCGGACATTTCATGGCGCTGTGCTTGATGAAGCGTTTGCAAATGGCAGGCAACAAACCCATCGCTCTCATCGGCGGCGGCACGACCATGATCGGCGATCCCTCCGGCCGCACCGATATGCGCAAGATGCTGACCAAGGAAGACATCGATCACAACGCCGAGTGCTTCAAGCATCAGATGGAGCGCTTCATCGAGTTCGGACCCGGCAAGGCGATGATGCTCAACAACGCGGACTGGCTGATGGACTTAAACTACATCGAACTGCTCCGCGAGGTGGGCGCCCAATTCTCCGTCAACAACATGCTTCGCGCTGAGTGCTACAAGCAGCGCATGGAGAAGGGGCTCAGCTTCCTCGAGTTCAACTATATGATCATGCAGGCCTATGACTTTTATCATATGTATCAGACTGTGGGCTGCAACATGCAGTTCGGCGGCAACGACCAGTGGTCGAACATGCTGGCCGGCACGGAGCTGATCCGCCGCAAGCTGGACAAGGACGCCTACGCCATGACCATCACGCTGCTGCTCAACAGCGAGGGCAAGAAGATGGGCAAGACCGCGAGCGGCGCGGTGTGGCTGGACCCGAACAAGACCAGCCCCTACGACTTCTACCAGTACTGGCGCAACGTGGGCGACGCGGACGTGCTCAAGTGCATCCGCATGCTGACCTTCCTGCCGCTCGAGCAGATCGACGAGATGGACAAGTGGGAGGGCAGCGAGCTCAACCGCGCCAAGGAGATCCTCGCCTATGAGCTGACCAAGCTCGTCCACGGCGAGGAGGAGGCCGAGAAGGCGCAGGAGAGCGCCCGCGCGCTCTTCGGCGGCGGCGGCAGCATGGAGAACGTGCCGTCCACGACGCTCACCGACGCCGACCTCACCGACGGGAAGATCGACATTTTGAGCCTTCTGACCCGCACCGGCCTCTGCCCGTCCCGCGGCGAAGCCCGCCGCCTGGTGCAGCAGGGCGGCGTCACGGTGGACGACGTCAAGGTCGCCGGAATTGACGAAAGCTATGACAAAGACAGGCTTTCCGGAGATGGACTGATGATTAAAAAAGGCAAGAAAGTCTATCACAAGGTGACGATCTGACCCCGATATATCTTATATCATGTAGCTGAGGAGGGATCTGCCATGCCGTTGTTCGACCCCACGCGGTACACCTACCCCTCGCGCAGAAGCGTCGTCTATGCCCGACGCGCCATGGCCTGCACCTCGGTGCCGCTGGGCGCGCAGGTGGGGCTGGAGATCATGAAGGCCGGCGGCAACGCGGCGGACGCTGCGGTGGCCATGGCCTCCGCCATGCCGCTGCTCGAATCGACGAGCAACGGCCTCGGCGGCGACTGCTTCGCGCTCGTCTGGATCGAGCGGGACAAGAAGCTCTACGGGCTCAACGCCAGCGGCGTCGCGCCGATGGCGCTCACGGCGGACGAGGTGCGCCGCCGCGGGTATTCCGAGGTGCCGCGCGTCGGCTGGCTCTCCGCGCTGGTGCCCGGCGCGCCCTCCGGCTGGGCGGAGCTGCACCGCCGCTTCGGCACGAAGCCGCTATCCGAGCTGTTCGCCCCCGCCATCGCCTATGCGCGCGAGGGCTATCCCGTGCCGGTGAACGTCGCGAAGCTCTGGGCGGCGGACTGCAAGCGCATCGCAAAGGCGATGGAGAGCGATCCCGCGCCCTACGCCTACTGGTGGAAGTCCTTCATGAAGCCGGACGGCGCCCCGTACCGCGCGGGGGAGCTCTGGCGCTGGGAGGAATACGCCCAAACGCTGGAGGAGCTGGCGGCAACGGACTGCGAGAGCTACTACCGCGGCGCGCTGATGGAGAAGATCGTGGCGTTCAGCCGCGAGACCGGCGGCTTTTTCTGCGAGGACGACTTCCGCGGCTACCGTGCCGAATGGGTGGAGCCGATCCACGTGGACTACAAGGGCTATACCGTCTGTGAGATCCCGCCCAACGGCCACGGCATCACCGTGCTTATGGCGCTCAACATCCTGAAGGGCCTGACGTTGCCCGCGGAGCGGGACAGCGCGGAGACCTGGCACAAGCTGATGGAGAGCATCAAGCTGGCCTTCGCGGACGCGAAGCAGTATGTCGCCGACCCACGGCATATGCGCACGAAGGTGGAGGACATGCTCAGCGAGGACTACGCCGCCCGCCGCCGCGCGCTCATCACGGACCGCGCGCTCGAGCCGAAGCCCGGCGATCCGTCCTGCGGCGGCACGGTCTACCTCTGCACCGCCGACGGCGAGGGCAACATGGTGTCCTTCATCCAGAGCAATTACAACAGCTTCGGCTCCGGCGTGGCGATCCCCGGCACGGGGATCTCGCTGCACAACCGGGCCGCGAACTTCTCGCTCGACCCCGCGAGCGACAACTGCCTTGCGGGCGGCAAGAAGTGCTACCACACCATCATCCCCGGCTTCCTCATGCGCGGCGGGGAGGCGGTGGGGCCGTTCGGCGTCATGGGTGCGTTCATGCAGCCGCAGGGGCAGCTGGAGGTGCTGGTCAACACCATCGACTACCACATGAACCCGCAGGAGGCGCTGGACGCGCCGCGGGTGCAGTGGACGGGCGGCAGGCACATCCAGCTGGAGCGCGCCGTCTCGGCGGACGTCGCCCGCTCGCTTGCCGCCATGGGTCACGACGTGGAGATCATCGACGACAGCGTGGCCATGGGCCGCGGCCAGATCATCTGGCGCACGGAGAACGGCGTACTGGCGGGCGGCACGGAGCCTCGCTGCGACGGCGCGATCGCCGCGTGGTAAGCAGAAAACGCGAAAAAAGCGGATAGAACGGCGAAACAATAATAGAACCGCGGATTTTCACAGGAAAATCCGCGGTTCTTTCTGCCGAAAGTAGTCGACTTATGCAAGCTCTTTGGCGAGAGCGTCTAATTGTGTGCGGCTCTCATCGGTGAGCGAGGAGAGGACCTTGACACTTGTCTCTGTAAAGGTTATTTCCTTCAAACCTTCGAGCATCGCACGCATCCCCTTTGCGGCCATCGGCGCCCAGCTGCCGTTTTCCACCAGCGCGATCGTGCGCTTCTGGTAGCCGCGGTCGACGAGGTGCTCGATGAATTCCCGCATGACGGGGAACACGCCGCCGTTGTAGGTGGTGGTGCAGAGCACCAGTCTGTCGTGGCGGAACGCGTCCTCGACGGCCTCGTACTGGTCGTCGCGGGCGAGGTCGGTGACGACCACGCGCTCCACGCCGTTCTCCCTGAGCTTCTTCGCCAGATACTCCGCCGCCTCGCGGGTGTGGCCGTAGACGGTGGTGTAGGCGATGACGACGCCCTTCGTCTCCACGCCGTAGCTCGACCAGATGTTGTAGAGGTTCAGGTACTCGCTGAGATCACCCGTGAGGATGGGGCCGTGAAGGGAGCAGATGGTCTTGATCTCTACGTCCGCGAGCTTTTTGAGCAGATTCTGCACCTGCGCGCCGAACTTGCCCACGATGCCGAAGTAGTAGCGCCGCGCCTCGCAGGCCCAGCCCTCGGGATCGTCGTAGTCCTGCGCGCCGAACTTGCCGAAGGCGTCGGCGGAGAAGAGCACCTTGTCTGTGCTGTCGTAGGTCATGACGACCTCGGGCCAATGGACCATCGGCGCGGTGACGAAGTTCAGCACATGGCGGCCGAGCTCCAGTTTGCTGCCCTCGGCGAGGACGACGCGGCGGTCGGCGTAATCCGTGCCGTAGAAGTTCTGGATCAGCTTGAACGCCTGCTGCGAGGCGCAGACGGTCGCGTGGGGGTACTTTTCCATAAACGCGGTGATGTTGGCGCTGTGGTCGGGCTCCACGTGCTGCACGACGAGGTAGTCGGGCGTGCGGCCCGCGAGCGCGGCTTCGAGCTTTTGCATCCACTCCGCGCCGAAGTGCGCCTCGACGGTGTCCATGACGGCGATCTTGTCGTCGAGGATGACGTAGCTGTTGTAGGCCATGCCGTTGGGCACGTCGTACAGGCCCTCGAACAGGTCGACCTGGTGGTCGTCCACGCCGATGTAGCGGATGTCGTTCGTGATCTGGATGTCCATGCCGTTTCCTCCGTAAAGTGAAATAAAAATAACTTAATCCTCTTTTGCCGCGTCCCCGAACACCTGCCGCCGCAGCGCCTGACCGGTGGGCGTGCGGGCAAGCCCGCCGCCGGCGGTCTCCTTGAGCGAGGCGGGCAGCGCGTCGCCGACCTCGCGCATGGCGTCGATGCACTCGTCCACGGGGATATAGGGACGGATCCCGGCGAGCGCCATGTCCGCGCTGGAAAACGCGGTCATCACGCCGCCGGCGTTGCGCTTGATGCAGGGGATCTCCACGAGCCCCGCCACGGGGTCGCAGACAAGCCCCATCTGGTTGGCCAGCGCGATGGCGCAGGCGTCGCCGCACTGCTCCGGCGTGCCGCCCATCACCTCCACCAGCGCCGCCGCGGCCATGCCCGCGGCGCTGCCGCACTCGGCCTGGCAGCCGCCCTGCGCGCCCGCGATGCTGGCGTTGTTGGCGATCACCATACCGATGGCGCCGGCGGTGAACATGCTCTGCACCACGACGCCGCGCTCAATGCCGCGGTCCTCGTACATGGACACGAGACAGCCCGGCAGTATGCCGCAGCTGCCCGCCGTGGGGGAGGCGACGATCCTGCCCATGGCTGCGTTGCAGCCCGCCACAGCCAGCGCCCGCGAGAGCGCGCGGGTGAGGAACGTGCCGGAGAGCCCGCCGCGCTTGCTGTATTGCAGCATCTTCCAGCCCTCGCCGCCGGTGAGACCGGACATGGAGCGCTGATCCTCCCGCTGCCCGTCGCGGATGGCGTCGAGCATGACGGAGAAGTTCTTGTCCATCTGGCGGAACAGCATGGCGGGGTCCTGGCCCATGACCTCGGCCTGGTCCTGCAGCACGATCTCGCTGATGGTGCATTTGGCCCGGTTCGCGGCGTCGATCAGCGCGCGCACGGAGCGATAATCCAACATTTTCCTGCCCTCCCGTCCTACAGCCGCTTGATGAGCAGCGCGTTGAGCACGTTGTCGATCTCCCGCAGGTCGTCGGTCACGCCCTCGGAGATGCCGGTGTCGAGCTCAATGGTCAGGATCGCGTCGCCGCCGCGCTCCTTGCGGGAGAGGCGGAAGCCGGAGATGTTGACGTCGGCGTAGCGCTCGCGCATCAGCTTGGTGACGTCGGCGATGACGCCGGGGCGGTCGCGGTGCAGCACGAGGATGGTGTTGCAGTCGCCGTTGAAGTCCACGTGCATGCCGTTGACGCGGTCGACGCGGATGTTGCCGCCGCCGACGCTGGCGCCCTCGATCTCACCCGTCTCGCCGCCGGGCAGGACGTAGCGGATGCGCGCCGTGTTCGGGTGTGCGCCGGGGATGTCCCGGCAGACGAACTCATATTGAAGCCCCCGCTGCTGCGCGATCTCCAGCGCGTCGCGGATCTCGGCGTCCCAGCTGTGGCAGCCGAGGATGCCCGCGAGCAGGGCGCGGTCGGTGCCGTGCCCGCGATAGGTGCGGGCGAAGGAGCCGGACAGCGTGATGGTGACGCTCTCCGGCTGCTTGCCGTCCATGACCTTGTTGGCCACGCGGCCGAGGCGGACGGCGCCGGCAGTATGGGAGCTGGACGGCCCGATCATCACCGGACCGATCATATCGAAGATGTTCATAGTCTTCCCTCCGACCCACTATTTTACATGCGTCGAGCCGCGCCTGTCAAGAGCGCGCATCCCGCCCTACAGCAGCTCGTCGAAGCCGTAAATAAAGCGGTGGCAGGCCGCGGGCATGTCGGCCTTGGTGTCCTCGAAGAACGGGTCGTAGACGCCGACGACATAGAGCCCTGCCTCCTTCGCGGCGCGGCAGGACTTGACCGAGTCGTCGAAAAAGACGCATTCCGCCGGCTCCACGCCCAGCAGACCGCAGGCTTCGCGAAACGCGTCGGGCGTTCCCTTGTCCACGCCGAGGTCGTGGGCGAAGACCACGCGCTCAAAATACGGCGCGAGGCCGTGGACGCGCAGCGCCGTCTCGCAGTGGGAGGGCACGGCGCTCGTAAAAACGGCGAGCCGCTCGCCGTCCGCCGTCAGCTTGTCCAGCAGCTCACGGACATGGGGCTTGAGCGCGACGTGGGCGTAGCTGTCCTTGGCAAGCTCCATCCACTCCGCGATGATCTCCTCGCAGCTCTGCTCCAAATGGCAGTATTCCTTCGTGAACACCGCCGCGAGCGGCAATATCGTATGGGCGACGCCCTCGTAGTACTCCCTGGTGTAGGGCATGCCGCGGCGGGCGAGGAACGTGCGGTCGACGCCCGCCCAGATGCCGTTGGAGTCGATCAGCGTGCCGTCGAGATCAAACAGGTACATCCGCGCCGCCCCCTTGCACATTTTTCCGAAATCTGGTAGGATACATTGGATTCTAACATAAAAAGAAAAGGAAGACAAGGATGAACACAAAGACCCGGCAGATCGTGCTGCCGCTGATCACGGCGATCATCTGGGGCGTCGCCTTCGTCGCGCAGAAGAGCGGCGCGGAGACGCTCGGCCCGTTCACGTTCTCGTGGACGCGGTATTTTCTGGCGGCGCTGGTGCTGATCGTTTTCCTGCTGCTGCGCGGCAGGCGGAGCGGGCGCGCGCCCTTTTCCGAAAACCGGCGCGTGCTGCTGCGCGGCGGCCTCGTCATGGGCACGCTGCTGATGGCGGCCTCGAACCTCCAGCAGTACGGCGTGGGGATGACGAGCGCGGGCAAGGCCGGCTTCATCACGGCGCTCTACATCGTGCTGGTGCCGCTGTTCGGCCTGTTCCTCGGCAAGCGCGTGCGCCTCGCGGTCTGGTGCGGCGTCGCCGTCGCGGTGGCGGGGCTGTACTTTTTGAGCTTTGCCGCCGGCGGCGAGGTCTCGTTCACGCCGGGGGACTTTTTCGTGTTCCTCAGCGCGCTGGTGTTCACGCTGCACATCCTCGCCATCGATCACTACACCAAGCTCGCCGACGGCGTGGAGCTGGCGTGTCTGCAGTTCGCGGTGGCGGTGGTCGAATCGCTGGCGTTCGCGGCGGTGTTCGAGGGCTTTCCCGTGCCCGCGATCCTGGACAGCTGGCTTCCCATCCTGTATGCGGGCGCGATCTCCGGCGGCGTGGGCTACACGCTGCAGGTGGTGGCGCAGAAGGACGGCGAGCCGGCGGTGGTGTCGCTGCTGCTGAGCCTGGAATCCTTCTTCGCGGTGGTCAGCGGCGCGCTGATCCTGGGCGAGCGGCTCACGCCGCGGGAGTACCTGGGCTGCGCGCTGATGCTCTGCGCGGTGGTGCTGGTGCAGCTGCCGGAAAAGAAGCGGCCGGAGGGCGCCGAAAAAGCCTGAAGGGCAAGTGTTGACCGGACATACTATATATGGTAAAATCAAAAGATACGAAAGACGAAATCGGGGGAGAGCTATGCGCATTGACGTACTGGGCGTCGGCTTTGACAACGTGACGATGGCGGAGGCGCTCGCGCGCGGCGAGGAGCTGCTGCAGGGCGAGGGCTGCCACTACGTCGTGACGCCGAATCCCGAGATCGTGGAGGCCTGCCGCGCCGACGCGGAGGCGATGTCCGCCGTCAACGGCGCGGACCTCGTCCTGCCGGACGGCATCGGCGTCATCTACGGCGCAAAGATGCTCGGCACGCCCCTCAAGGAGCGCGTGCCCGGCATCGAGTTTGGCGCCGCGATGATAGAATACTGCGCGAGGACCGGAAAATCGGTCTATTTCCTCGGCGCGAAGCCGGGCGTGGCGGAGCAGGCGGCGGAGAACCTAAAAAAGCGATGGGACGGCCTGGTCGTCGCCGGCACGAAGGACGGCTATTTCAAGGACGACGCGGCGGCCGCCGCCGCGATCCGGGCGAGCGGCGCGGACATGGCGCTCGTCTGTCTCGGCGCGCCGAAGCAGGAGAAGTTCATGGCGCGCCGCGGCGCGGACACAGGGGCAAAGCTGCTGCTGGGCCTCGGCGGGTCGCTGGACGTGTTCGCGGGCGTGGCGCAGCGCGCGCCGGAATTCTACGTCAAGCACAACCTCGAGTGGTTTTACCGCCTCATCAAGAACCCGTCGCGCATCGGGCGCATGATGAAGCTGCCGCTTTTTTTGGTGCACGTGGCTAAGGAGAAGTGAGCATGGGCAAGCTGATCGTATTTGAGGGGACGGACGGCTCCGGCAAGGCGACGCAGTCGAAGCTGCTGCTGGAGCGTCTGCGCCGCGACGGCGTCGACTGCATGCCGCTGACCTTCCCACGCTACGGCGAGCCCTCCGCCGCGCCGGTGGAGCTGTACCTCCGCGGCGCGCTGGGCACAAAGCCGGACGACGTCAACGCCTACGCCGCGTCCGCGTTCTACGCGGTGGACCGCTACTGCTCGTATCAGCAGGACTGGGGGCGCTTCTACGAAGCGGGCGGCGTGCTGATCGCCGACCGCTATACGACCTCCAACGCCGTGCATCAGGCCTCGAAGCTGCCCAAGGGGGAGCGCAAGGCGTTCCTCGACTGGCTCTTCGGCTTCGAGTACGCTCTGCTCGGCCTGCCGGAGCCGACGGCGGTATTCTATCTGGACGTGCCGACGGAGCTGACCGAGCGCATGATGCGCAGGCGCGAGGCGGAGACGAACACCGGCGCGGACATCCACGAGCGGGACGAGCAGTACCTGCGCGCCTGCCGCGAGGTGGGGGAGCAGCTGGCGGCGGATTACGGCTGGCAGTACGTGGACTGCTCCCGCGGCGGCGAAATGCGCGCCATCGAGGACATTCACGAGGAGATCTACACGCGGGCGAAGGCGCTTTTGTAGGGCTTGTCCGTTTGCGGCGCAGTGAAAAGGGGGGACGCGGACGCGTCCCGGCTCTTCACAGGAGGCTGAGGGTTCCTCAGCAGCAGCCGCAGTTGCTGTCGCTGGCGCCGGCTACATTGCCGTTGTTGCAGCCGCAGCCGCAGCCGAACAGCAGCAGGATGATCAGCAGGATGATGATGCAGGAGCAGTTGTTGTTGTTAAAGCACACGAAAACTCACCTCGCTTTATCAGTTTCTATGGTATTCTATGCGCGTCGGGCCGAATGAGGGCCTGGCCGTGCAAAAAAAGATTTTATTCGGGAGCATTTGCCATGAGCGATGAAAGACAGTTTGAAACCGCGCGATATGATACGCAGCGCGTCCGCGAGGAATATGCGCACCGCCATGCGACGCAGGGCGGCGGCGCGCCGCGCCGCCGGCTCACGCCCGAGCAGCGGGAAGCGCTGCGGCGCAAGGGCCGCAGGCGCCGCTTCTTCCTGCGCAGCGTGCTGTGGGTGATCTTCGTCATCGCCGCCTCGCTGGCGCTCTCCGGCGTGGGCTGGCTGCTGGCGAACGACTTCTGCGCGTTCAACAAGGAGCCGGTGACGGCCACCATCGCCGTCACGAAGGACGACGACCTCGCAAGCGTCGCCGGCAAGCTCAAGGACGAGGGGCTCATCGAGTACAAGTGGTTCTTCAAGCTCTTCGGCAAGGTGGCCCACGCCGAGAGCAAGATCGGCATCGGCCAGTACGAGCTGAACACCGAGATGGACTACAGCGCGCTCATCAACGGCATGCGCAACCGCAACGCCGCGCTGGACGCGGAGACGGTGCGCGTCACCATTCCGGAGGGCGCGACGGTCAGGCAGATCATCGCGCTGCTCGCGCAGTACGGCGTGAACACGGAGGAGGAGCTGACCGAGGTCGCGAAGAATCACGACTTCACCTACTCCTTCCTCGATCCCGCCCGCAAGGGCGACCTCACGCGGCTGGAGGGCTATCTCTTCCCGGACACCTACGAGTTCTACGTCGGCGGCAGCGCCTCGACGGCGATCGGCAAGCTGCTGGCGAACTTCGACGCCAAGATGACGGACGAGCGCATGGATAAGATCGAGGCCTCCGGCTACACCCGCGCCCAGATCATCACCATCGCGTCGCTCATCGAGAAGGAGACGGACGGCACGGACCGCGCGAAGATCGCATCGGTCATCTACAACCGTCTGAACAACATCGGCGAGACGTACCGCCTGCTCCAGATCGACGCCTCGATCATCTACGGCCTCGGCGACCGCTACACCGGCACGCTGACGCAGGCCGAGCTGGACTACGACACGCCCTACAACCTGCACATTCACGAGGGCCTGCCGCCCACGCCGATCGCGAACCCGGGCACTGCGTCCATCGACGCGGCGCTGGAGCCCGCGGAGACGAACTACTACTTCTACGCTCTCGGCAAGGACGGCGTGCACCACTTCTTCGCCACCTACAACGAGTTCCTGAACTTCGTGAACAGCAGCCAGTATGCGGGATAAGAGAAGAAAGCCGGAGCTGCTCGCTCCGGCGGGGGATATGGAAAAGCTCCGCATGGCGGTGCTGTACGGCGCGGACGCGGTGTATCTCGCGGGGACGAGCTTCGGCATGCGCGCCTTTGCGGGCAACTTCACGCCCGACGCGCTGCGCGAGGCGGTGCGCTTCGCCCACGACCACGGCGTCCGGACGCACGTCACCGTCAACACCATGCCGCGCGCCGACGAGCTGAAGGCGCTGCCGGAGCATCTGGAGAACCTGAACGACGCGGGCGTGGACGCGCTGATCGTCGCGGACCTCGGCGTGTTCACCATGGCCGGGAAGTACGCGCCGAAGTGCGAGCGGCACATCTCCACGCAGCAGAGCGTCGCCAACGCGGTCTGCGCCGAGGCGTGGTACGATCTCGGCGCGAAGCGCGTGGTGCTGGCGCGGGAGCTGTCGCTCGCGGAGATCCGCGCCATCCGCGAAAGCGTCCCGCCGGAGCTGGAGCTTGAGACCTTCGCCCACGGCGCGATGTGCGTGAGCTACAGCGGGCGCTGCCTGCTGTCCAACTACATGACGGGGCGCGACGCCAACCGCGGCGAGTGCGCCCAGCCCTGCCGCTATCAGTACGCGCTGATGGAGGAGAAGCGCCCCGGGGAGTACTTCCCGGTCTTTGAGGACGAGAAGGGCGCCTACATCATGAATTCCCGCGACATGTGCATGATCGACCATCTGGACGATATCATGGACGCGGGGATCGACTGCGTCAAGCTGGAGGGCCGCGCCAAGAGCGAGTACTACGCCGCTATCGTCACCGGCGCGTACCGCCACGTCATCGACGCGGTCTGGGCGGGCGAGCCGATCGATCCCGTCTGGCGCGACGAGGTGGAGAAGGTCAGCCACCGGCACTACTCCACCGGCTTCTACTACGGCGCGCCGGGGCAGTACACCGACAGCGCGCGCTACCTGCGCGAGTGGCAGGTAGTCGCGGTGGTGGAGGCGTGCGGCGCGGACGGCACGGCGACGCTGTCGCTGCGCAACAAGTTCGCCGTCGGCGACGAGGTGGAGCTGGTCGGACCGGACTGCCGCCCGTTTGCGCTGACCGTGCCGCAGCTCTACGACGCGGCGGGCGGCGCCGTGGACGAGGTGCGCACGCCGCGCAGCGTGTTCCGGATGCGACTGCCGCGGCGCGTGCCGCCGATGAGCTTTGTGCGCCGCCGCGCGGACCTGAGCGGTAAATAGGAACGATCCCGCGAAGCGGGGAAACAATACGGGAAAGGAGATTCGATCATGAAGTTTTTGAAGTGTGAGGGCTGCGGCAAGCTCGTGGAGCTGATCGTCCCCAGCGCGTGCCCGACGAAGTGCTGCGGGGAGGCGATGACGGAGCTGACGCCGAACACGACCGACGGCGCCCACGAGAAGCACGTCCCCGTCGTGACGCGGGAGGGCAGCCTCGTCCACGTCGCGGTGGGCGCGGCGGAGCACCCGATGCTGGAGCAGCACTGGATCAACCTCATCGCGGTGGAGACGGACCGCGGCGTGCAGCGCAGGGAGCTGAAGCCCGGCGAAACGCCGCGGGCGGATTTTGCCCTCTGCGAGGGCGAGACGCTCAAGGCGGTGTACGAGTACTGCAACCTCCACGGCCTCTGGAAAGCCGAAGCGTAACAAAGCGGCGAAGCGAATACGAAGAAACCCCCGGTTCCTTTCGGAACCGGGGGTTTTCTTGCTTTGCCTGTCGCTTACTTCGCGACGTCGGTGTAGCGCTGGAGCATCGTCGCAACGACCGCGCGGCTGGCGCTGGCCGAAGGAGCGAGCTGACCGTCCACGCCGTTGATGATGCCGTGCATCGTCATCCAGCACATGGCCTCGTACGCCCAATCCGCAACGCTCGCGGCGTCGGGATAGTTCAGCGGGAAGGCCCATGCGCCCTGGAAGCCCTGACCCTTGCTCTGCGCGTAGCGGTAGAGCATGGCCGCGAGCTGCTCGCGGGTGACCGCGCCGTCCGGGTTGAAGACCTTGCCGTTGCCGTCGGAGTAACCGGTGACAATGCCCGCGCCGGCGGCCCAGCGGACCGCGGCGGCGTACCACACGTTGTCAGCCACGTCGTTGAACGAGGCCGTGCCGGCGGCGGCGGGTCTGCGCTCGAGGTTCCACAGGATCTGCGCGACCATCGCGCGGGAAGTGGTGCCGTTCGGGTCGAAGACCTTGGCGCCGTTCTTGGCGGTCCAGCCGCTCATGATGACGTTCTCAAGCGCCCAGTGGACGCCGTCGTGGTACCACGCATTCGCCGAGGCGTCGGAGAACGCGCTGATCGGGCAGGAGCTGTCCTTCGGGCAGCCGGTCTGCGCCTGAACGCGGCTCGCGTCGTAGGCGATGACGTAGTTGGAGAAGTGCGTCACGGTGAAGACGACTCTGCCGCCCGCAAACGTGCAGGGGATCTCGGTCATCGTGCCGTCGTCGGCGACATACCAGACGACCAGACCCGCGGCGGACTGACTGCTCGCGAGCGTGTAGGGCACGCTGATCGTGGCGGAGCCGTTCGCGAAGGTGGCGATGATCTTGCTGCCGGAGGTAACGGTGATGGAATAGACCGCCTGCGGGCTGATCGCCTGAACGGCGGCGCGCTGCGCGGCGTTGAGGCCGCTGACGTTGGTCTTGCTGACGTTGAGGCTGACCGTGCTTGCGTTGGCCGCGCTCGAGATGGCGCTCAGCGCCGTGGCGTCGAAGGTAACGCTGCCGTTCGCGACCTTGATCGTGAGCGCGTTGGCGTCATTGTTCGTGGCGCTGACGGCCTGAGAGATGGCCTTGAAGGTCTCGGTGGGGATCGCCGCGGTGGTGATGCTGCTGCCGAGGCCGCTCATGTCGATGGTGACCTCGCCGGTGTGCACGCTCGCGCCGATGACGGACTGGAGCTGCTGCTCGGTGGGCGCGCGCATCGTGGCGACGCTGCCGCTGACCGTGGCGCTGACCGCGACGCTCTTGGACTCGCCGGAGACGGGCACGGTGGTCGCGGGAGCGACCGCTCCGCCGCCGCCGCCGGAGGGCGCGGGAGGCGCAACGACGTTGACAGCAACGTTGCCGCTGTGACCATAGGCGTCATAGTAGGTCGCGGTGGTGACGCTACTGCCGACCATCGTATTGGACGCCGCAGAGACGCGCTTTACGAGCGTATCCTCACCGAAAGACAGGCCCTCGTAAGGGGACACGCTTCTGCCGATGATGTACGGATCGGAGCAGTAAACCGCATCGCCGTTCTTGATCACGTAGCTCACATCCTTGTAGGAGCCCTGCGTGACGGTGATGGGAGACGCTTCCGCAGTCACTGCGGAGTCAGTAATCTTCACGACCGAGTAACGCGCTGTGCCGACCGGCCAGCTCTGCCTCATGGCGGCGTTGTTGCCATCATTAAGGTAGTTCGCTCTGGTGCGCTTGAGCACTTCGTCGCCCTTCTTCCAGTCGTGGGCGTCATCGAGGAGACTGCCCGTGTCGGAGCTAACGACGGAGGAGCCGTTGAAGACGTGGGCCGTGTACACGCTGTCGCGGGTCGTCGACACGGAGTTGTAGGTCGCGGCGCCTGCGAGATCGATCTTGTTATTGGCCGTCGTGCTGTCAACGTACAGACCGAAGGTGGTGCCGTCGATGGTGCCGAGGTCGATGTCCAGCTCGCTGTTGGTGGTACCGCTGAAGTGGACGCCGTGCTGGACGCCGCGGATCTCGATGACCGCGCCATCCGCGCCGGTGATCGTCAGCTTGCCGGTGCCCGCGTTGCTGTACGCGACGCCGTCGCCGCTGCTGTTGGTGTTGGTGATGAGGATCTTGCCCTTGTCTGCTACAGTATTGAGGTTCTCGATGGTCACGTTGCCGTTCTTGGCATAAACGCCGGCGCTGTCAGCGTCGTCGGCCGCGATCCGGATCGCGTACACATCCGCGGGATCGCCCTTGCTGTATACGCTGCTGTTCTGGATCAGAACCGTGCCGTCGTCGCTGTAGACATTGCCGGCGATGGCGACCGCGGACGCGTCCGTGGCATAGACGCCCGTGTTGCCGGTGGCGCTGACGATGTTGCCGGTGACGTTGATCGCGGAAGCCTCGGTGCTGTAGACCGCCACAGCGCCGGTGGTCTTGCCGGTGATGTTGCCTTTCACGGCGATCGCGGCCTTGCCCTTGCTGTAGACGTTGACGTCCTTGGCCTCGCCGCCGGTGATGGCACCGGTCACGACGATTGCGGCATTGCCGCTGCTGTAAACGTTGACGTCGCCGTAGGTATTGTCACCGGTGATGCTGCCGAGGGTGACGGTCGCGCTTGCACTGTTGGTGTAGGAGTTGACGTAGACCGCCCCGCCGGTGACGTCGCCGACGGTAACCGAGCCGGCTTCGCCGCTGGGATAGCCGTTGACGACCCCGACGCCGGTGCTGCCCTTGACGGCGTAGGCGATCTTGACCGCGTCAACCGAGGGGGTGCTGTTGTAGACGCTGACGTTGCTCACGGCCACGGCGTCGGTCGTGGAGTAGACGCCGACGTTCTGGTAAGCGCCGTCGGCGGTCTCCCTGCCGTTGACATAGATCACGCCATGGAAGGTGCCGTCGCTGTTGTCGCCGTTCGCGATCCGGACCTTGCCGCTGGCGCCCACGAAGCCGCCGACGGTGATCTTGCTTGCGTATTCGCACTCGTCGCCCAGACCCATGTTCGCGAGCGTGACCTTGCCGCTGCCGTTGGTGACGTTGCCGGTCACGACGATCGCGGCCTTGCCCGAGCTGTAGACACCGACGTCGCCTTCGCTGTTGCCGCCCGTAATGCTGCCGAGCGTGACGGTCGTCGCGTCGCTGACGCTGTAGGTGCCGACCCAGACGCCCTTGGCGGCAGCCACGTTACCGACGGAGACGGGGCTGACGGTGTCGAAGAGGTGAAGGGGAGCGGAGGAAACCGCGCCGTAGAACTTGCTGTTGAAGATCTTCGCGTTGCCGCCGGCGTTGATGCTCCCGACCTTGACCGCCTTGACCGAGGCGTCGGCAGCATAGGTGCTGACGTTGTACACGTACACGTCCTTGCCGGTGGAGGTGACGTCGCCGAGGACCCAGATCGCGCCGGTGAAGACGTCGGTCTCGGCCGCGGTCGAGCCGGTGCTGTCGCCGTTGAGGATCGTGACGTTGCCGCTGGTGCTCGACACATTACCGGTGACGGTGATCGCGCCCTTGTACGGCTTCAAGACGGGATTCTCGGGGTTGCTGTTGTCATAATCGGCGCCATCGCCGTGGTTCACGAGCACCACGTTTTTGTCGTCACCCTTGGCGCTGATGCTGCCGTTGACGACGACCGCGGCTGCGCCGGTGGTGTAGGTGCCGACAGCGACGCTGCCGCTGGTGCTGGAAGAGATATCGCCCGTGACGGCGATCGCGGCGCTGTCTTTGACGTAGACGCGGACGTCGCCCGTGCCGGCGGTGACGTTGCCGGTGACGGCGGTCGCGGCGCTGTTCGTGCCGTAGACGCCGACGTTGCCCGTGCCGGTGCCGACAGCGACATCTTCAGCGCCGCCGCTGATCGTGATCTTGCCGGTCGTGGCTTCCACGACCACGTCGCCGTTGGTGAGAGCGATCACGTCATTCGCGCCGGCCGTGATCGTACCTTCGGCGCTGTCAGTGTTGACGACCGTCAGCTTGCCGCCGGCCGTGCCGCCGGTGAAGATATCTTTGCTGGCCGAGCCGACGATGCTGTGGCCGTTGAGGTTGAGCGTGCGCTCATCCGCGACCGCGACCGTATGGTTGTTGTCGTCGCTGGTTGCCAGCGCGCCGTACATGTCGTAGTTGTAGCCGACCACTTGTGCGGAGGCAGCCCGGAGATAGACGTCGCAGGGGAGCTTGAAGATGCCGACGCTTTCCCCGGTGGTGTACGCGCTGTTGGTCGCCGCGGGATTGTCGGTGCTTTCGCCCATGTAGTACTGGATCGCCCAGACCGCGTCGGTGACGGTGTAGGTGCTGGTGTCCTTGGAGACGTAGTAGTTCACGCCGTTGTTCAGCAGGGCGGGCGTGAGCGCCGCGTTGGAGTCGCCGGTCGCGCCGTCCTTGAACTGGCCGCAGGCGATGACCGGAGCGTAGGCATCCGCCGAGGTGACGGTGTCGCTGACGACCAGCGCCTGACCATTATCGGTCTGGAACAGCGCCGCCTGATAGCCGCCGCGGATCGCGACCTTCGAGCCGTTGTTGAGCTGGAGCGCCGTGCCCTTGGTCGTCGTCACGTTGACGCTCGGCACGGTGGCATTGTTGACCGCCGCCTTGGCGGTCGTCGCGCGGTGGTCGCCGTCGTCCAGACCAACGCTCGCCTGGATGACCAGCTTGCCGGAGTTGTCGATGGCGACCGGAGTGGTCGCGACCGAGGCGTTCGTGAGGTAGACGCCGGCGTCCGTCATGTAGACCGAGGCGTCCTCGCCGATGCTGATACCTTTCAGCGCGTCGTTATTAGTCAGTTTGACCTGGCTGCCCTTGTACATATACAGCTTGCCGCCGGTCAGCTCCACGCCGGTGGTGGCGGCGTTACCCGTGCCGCCCACGGTGACCGTCTTGCCCAGCCAGACCGTGCCGCCGCTGATGGTGACGGCGTTATCCTCGGTGTTCCGGATGATGACGCTCGTCTCACCTTCGGGGTTGTCGCCCTCCTTCTTCGGAGCATACACGTTGCCGGCGGAGACGGTCAGACCCTCGGTGATCACGGTGTTGACAAATTCGAAATTCGTCTCGTTGGACTTGCCGAGAATGACCGTGCTGCTCGCGTTCTTCACTTCGACGGAGCCGAGCGTCTTGTAGACGTTGGCAGTGGCGCCGTTGACGACCAGATCGCCGAAATAGGTATCGTTGGTTTCGTTGCCCCGCACGTTGAACTGGCCGCCCGTGAGCGTCGCCTCGACGCCGTTGACGCCGTAGGTGACGCCGGCGACGGCGGTGTTGTTCGCGTTGTCCATCGTCGCGTCGACGTAGAGGTTGACCCTGCCGCCGTTGTTGTGCATCGCCGTGGCGGAGGTGGTGGAGGCGTTCGTGCCGTCCGCCGTACCGAAGTTCAGCGCGGCGCCGGTGCCGACCGTGACTTCGTTGAACTTGCCGTAGGCGTTGATGACATCCATGCCGGTGCCCGTAACGGTCAGGTCGTGGAGGATGCTCGCGGTAGGACCGTACACGGTGTACGTGCCGCCGGTGCCGTTATTATTGACCGTCGCGGTGATCATGTTGGAGCTCTCGTAGGTGATCGTACCGGAATTACTAGATGCACCGACGGTGTTGACTGTTGCGCTTTTGGTCAACTGCACCGTACCACTTGTCAGGTTCAGAGTTCCGGTAAACGTGCTGCCGACCTTCAGCGTACCGCTCTTGACGTTGACGGTGCCAAAGTTGCCGTCGACGATCACGATGCCGTTAGTTTCCACATCCAGCGTGCCGCTGCCGGCGCCGGTGACGGTTCCGGCATCCTTCATCTTGAGCGTGCCGCCCTTGAGCGTGATCGAGTGGAAGGAGCCGGAGGCGGTCACGACGCCGCCGTCGACGACCAGCACGCCGCTGGTGCCGGAGCCTTGGACCATAACAGGATGCTCCGAGGATCCTGATTTCACCGTCAGCGTGCCGTCACTGAGTGCAACGGTTTCAGCATTATTATCCGAAACCAAAGCGTTGCTGTCAAGCGTCAGCGAGCCGGCATTGACGGAGGCGCTTTTTACCTTAGTGTTGATCGTCAGGCTGCCGCTGTTGACCGCCACGATAGCATTGGTCAAATCAAGACCAGTGCTTCCATTCAGCGTATGCGTGCCGCTCTTGACCGTGATGCTCGATACAGACGTCGCACCGTGCCCAACATCGTCAGTGGCGTAGGCCGTTTTCAAATGAGTAAGCAACTCAGCTAAGCTTTTTCCTTCATGATTGGCAGGGACGCACGCGCCCACACCGTAATAAGTGACCACAAGACTGCTTGTTTCGACCGTGTGATTCGTCGCGTTCGCCGCCGAAGCGCTGATGGTCAGCGCGAAGGCCGTTGCCAACGCCAGTACCAATGGCAGCAGCCTCCGCAGGGGTTGTTTGTGCTTCATGTGTTTTCCTCCTTGGTTTTGTGCGCCGTCTCATGCGGCGCAGTTTTTTGGGGTGCGATCTATATAAAGCGGTCGTTTTCGGGTCTCCCCGAAAACGGCTTTGCGTACGCAAAGCCGATAGCTCTCGCCACATATTATATGTAGTGTATACTATACCAAAAATGCCCGTCGACACGCAAGGGGTTGTGTCGTAACGACACGGCGAAATTTCTTCTTCGCCCCTTGCGCGTTTCCGGGGGGATTTGCTATGATATGTGATACAATTTGTGGTAATATGCGCATGGGAGGTGCAGGACGATGGCGGAAAGCTTTGCCGAGACGCTGCGGCGGCTGCGCAAGGAGCGCGGCGCGTCGCAGCAGCAGCTGGCGGACGCGCTGTACGTGGACCGCTCCACCGTCGCGAGCTGGGAGACGGGGCGGCGCGTGCCGGAGACGCAGGTCATCATCAATCTCGCCCGACAGCTGGGCGTGGACGTGTCGGTGCTGGTGAACGCCGTGGAGGAGGAGCCGGAGGCCGCGCCCAACGTCATGCTGGTGGACGACGAGCGCATCATCCGCACCGGCACGCTGAACCTGCTGCGCGAGACGCTGCCGCGCGCGAACGTCGTCGACTTCGGCAAGGGCTCCGAGGCGCTCGACTACGCCCGCGGGAACGACGTCGCGCTCGCGTTTCTCGACATCGAGCTGGGCGCGGTCAGCGGGCTCGACCTCTGCCGCTCGCTCCTGGCGGTGCGCCCGCGCGCCAACGTCGTCTTTCTCACGGCGTACCGCGAGTACGCCTTCGACGCGTGGGAGACCGGCGCCGCGGGCTTCCTGCTCAAGCCGCTGACCGCCGAGGCCGTGCGCGCGCAGCTTGCGCACCTGCGCTACCCCGTGCGGGGGCTGGAGAGCGTATGACGGACTGGATCGGTCTTGCGAACTTTGCCATCGCGGTGAGCGCGCTGACGGTCGCCGCGCTCGGTCTGGCGCTGACGGTCTCGATCCGCTATGTGGAGCGGTGGAACCGGCGGTTCTTCGCCCTGCTCTTCACGCTGCTCGCCGCCTATATCGGCTGCGACCTGCTCGCGCAGCTTTCGCTCCTGCAGGGGGCCGAGGGCTCCGCCGCGGCGTCGCAGGCCGCGACGTTCTTCGAGTCGCTCTTCTCGTCCATGGCGATGCCGATGCTGACGCTGTACCTGCTCCGCTGCGTCGGCGAGGACCGGCGGCACAGCAATCTGTACGCCGTGGTGACGGGGCTGTGGCTCGTCTACTTCGCGCTGCTCGTCGTCACGCAGTTCACCGCCGAGATCTATTACTTCACGCCGGACAACGTCTATCACCGCGGGCCGTGGTATCCGGTGCTGCTGCTTCCGCCGGCGCTCCTCATGGCGATCAACGCGGTCGCGCTGCGGCGCAGGCGGGACCGGCTGACGCGCCGCCAGCTCACGGCGCTTTTGAGCTACGTCGTCGTGCCGCTGATCGCCATGCTGATCCAGATGACGGCCTACGGCCTGTACACGATCGTTGCGGGCACGGCGGTCGCCGAGCTGTGCATGTTCCTCTTTATCCTGCTCGAGCAGGTGGAGCGGTACGTCCGCGCGCGGGAGGAGAACGCGAACCAGCGCGCCAGCATCCGAGTGCTGCAAATGCGCCCGCACTTCATCTACAACACGATGATGAGCATTTACTACCTCTGCGCGCAGGACGCCGAACGGGCGCAGCGGGTCGTGCTGGACTTCACGCAGTACCTGCGCGCGAATTTCACCGCCATCGCCAAGGAGGACGCCATCCCCTTTGAGGAGGAGCTGGCGCACACGCGGGCGTATCTCGCGGTGGAGCAGGTGCGCTTCGAGGACCGGCTCTTCGTCGCCTTCGACACGCCGCACACCCTGTTCCGCGTGCCGCCGCTGACGCTCCAGCCCATCGTGGAGAACGCCGTCAAGTACGGCGTCGACCCCGAGCGCGAGCCGCTGCATATCATGATCTCCACCCGCAAAACCGAGCGCGGCAGCGAGATCGCCGTCACCGACGACGGCCCCGGCTTTTTGGACGCGGACAGCGGCGGGACGCACATCGCGCTCTCGAACATCCGCGAGCGGCTGGAGCTGATGTGCCGCGGCACGCTGGAGGTCTCGCTGAACGCCGACGGCGGCGCCGTGGTCACGGTGTTCGTCCCGGACGCGGCAGAATAGGAAAAACCGCCGCGGATCAGTCCGCGGCGGTTTTTGTTTCGCTCTCTTTGGACTTTTTGTAACCCTCGATGACCCCGGGCAGGATCGCGAAGCCGGAGCCGACGAGGAAGCACAGGATGCCGAGCCACATGCCCGGCGTGATGCGCTCGCGCAGCACGATGAGCGCCAGCACCGGCGAGAGCATGGGCTTGAGGAAGTAGACGATGGACGCCGTCTGGGCGTTGGTCTTCTCCATGGCCAGCATATGGAAGCCGAAGCCGCCCGGCGTGTTGATGACGCCGAGGTAGAAAAGCCACGGCAGCGACGCGGCGGTGAGGCCCCGGAACAGCGGCGCGTCGACGAACAGCGGCAGGTTCGCCGCCGTGAACAGCGCCTCGCCCGCGGCGGTGCGGCCGAAGAGCAGCACCAGCAGCAGCTCCGCGCCGCCGAAGAGCGCCGCGAACGACGTGACCGCGAGGCCGCCCACGCGGGGCGTCATGCCCTTGCCGATCACGCTGTAGAGCGCGAAGAAGATCGACGACGCCACGGCGAACGCGCAGCCGACGGGGGAGAGCGCGGCGTGCAGCGGGTCGACGATGACGAAGATGGCGATGACCTCGAACACGAGCGCCACGATGTGGTTTTTGTGGATGTCCTCGCGCAGGATGAGGTGGGCGAGGATCGTGATGAACAGCGGATTGCTGGAGAACAGCACCGCCACCACCGACGCCTGCGTGTACGTCAGCGCGATCTGGTAGATCATCATTGCGACGCACACCAGCAGGAAGCCCACCGCGGCAAAGAACGCGTAGTCCCGCCCCGACAGACGCTCCCCGCGGCGGCGGATGGAGCGCACCGCGACCGGCAGCAGCACCGCGCCGCCGATGAGGAAGCGCAGCACCGTGATCTGCATGGGGTGGAACATGCCCGTCGTGCGCTTGAGCGCCACCTCCACGAAGCTGAAGATCAGCGTGCAGAGCAGTATGTAAATGTATCCGGAATTGAACTTTTTCATGGTACGCCTCCTGCAAGCGGAGAGCAGTATATACCCCTTTCCGGCGGATTGCAATGCCGTTTTGCGGCGCGCGGCGGCCAATCTTTCGGTTTTGCATTGACAAACCCGTGCCGAATCTATAAAATAATACGGAATTTTTGTTAATACCACTTTCACATAAAGGAGACATACGCCATGGCACATCCCAGCTACAGCTTGAACGAGCTGCGCGAAAAGTTCCTGACCTTCTTCGAGAGCAAGGGGCATCTGCGCTTATCCAGCTTCTCTCTCGTGCCGCAGAACGACAAGTCCGTGCTGCTCATCAACGCGGGCATGACGCCCATGAAGCCCTGGTTCAAGGGCGAGGAGGAGCCGCCGCGCCGCCGCGTGACCACCTGCCAGAAGTGCATCCGCACCGGAGACATCGACAACGTCGGCAAGACCGCGCGCCACGGCACCTACTTCGAGATGCTCGGCAACTTCTCGTTCGGCGACTACTTCAAGCGCGACGCGATCCACTGGGCGTGGGAGTTCCTGACCTCCCCCGAGTGGGCGGGTCTGGAGCCCGACCGCCTCTATCCCTCCGTCTTTGAGGGCAACGAGACCACCCCCGCCGACGACGAAGCCTTCGACATCTGGAACAAGGAGATCGGCATCCCCAAGGAGCGCATCTTCAAGTTCGGCAAGGAGGATAACTTCTGGGAGCACGGCTCCGGCCCCTGCGGCCCCTGCTCTGAGATCTACTATGACCGCGGCGCGAAGTACGGCTGCGGCAAGCCGGGCTGCACCGTCGGCTGCGACTGCGACCGCTACATGGAGGTCTGGAACGTCGTGTTCTCCCAGTTCGACAACGACGGTCACAACAACTACACCGAGCTCAAGCAGAAAAACATCGACACCGGCATGGGCCTCGAGCGCCTCGCCGTCGTCTCGCAGGACGTGGACAGCCTGTTCGACGTGGACACGGTCATGCACATCACGAACAAGGTCAGCGAGATCACCGGCGCGCACTACGGCGAGAGCTACGAGCGCGACGTGAGCCTGCGCATCATCACCGACCACATCCGCTCCGCGAGCTTCATGATCTGCGACGGCGTGCTGCCGAGCAATGAGGGCCGCGGCTACGTGCTGCGCAGACTGCTCCGCCGCGCGGCGCGCCACGGAAAGCTGCTCGGCGTGAACGAGCCGCTCCTCTATTCCATCGTCGACACCGTCGTCGCCGTCAACGAGGGTGAGTACAAGGACATTCGCGAGAAGCAGGCCTACATCACCAAGGTCATCCGCACCGAGGAGGAGAACTTCGCCAAGACCATCGACGGCGGCATGCGCATCTTCTCCGACATGCTTTCCGAGCACAAGGCCAAGGGCGAGACGACCTTCTCCGGCGCGGACGCGTTCAAGCTCTACGACACCTTCGGCTTCCCCATTGACCTCACCATCGAGATGGCAAAGGACGAGGGGCTTTCTGTGGACGAGGACGCCTTCCGCGCGCTCATGCAGGAGCAGAAGGAGCGCGCCCGCGAGGCGCGTAAAGCCCTCGGCGACCTCGGCTGGGCGGGCGTTGAATTCGGAAAGGACATCCCCGCCACGCAGTTCGTCGGCTACGAAAATACCGTCACAGACGGCAAGGTGCTCGCCATCGTCGCAGACGGCGAGCTGCGCGACGAGATCGCCGCGGGCGCGGAGGGCGTCGTCGTGCTGGACAAGACCACATTCTACGCTGAGATGGGCGGTCAGGTCGCCGACCACGGCACGATCTCCCGCGACGGTGCATGGGAGTTTGCCGTCACGGATGTGCAGAAGAACAAGGGCGGCAAGTATATGCACTACGGCGTGGTGAAATCCGGCGTCGTCAAGCTGGGCGACCTCTGTGCCGCCGACGTTGACAAGAACCGCCGCAGCGCCATCCGCCGCGCCCACAGCGCGACACATCTGCTGGACGCGGCGCTGAAGCAGGTGCTGGGCGACCACGTCCATCAGGCGGGCTCTCTGGTCGAGCCCGACCGTCTGCGCTTCGACTTCTCCCACTTCGAGGCGGTCACGGCGGAGGAGTTGCACCAAATCGAGTCCCTCGTCAACGAGTGGATTCTGCACGGCTACGGCGTCGTCACCGAGGAACTTCCCATCGAGGAGGCGAAGAAGAAGGGTGCCGTCGCCATGTTTGGCGAGAAGTACGGCGACGTCGTGCGCGTGGTCGAGATGGGCGAGGGCGACAAGTGCGTGTCCATGGAGTTTTGCGGCGGCACGCACCTCGACAACACCGCCAAGGCGGGCGCGTTCCGCATCACGAGCGAGGGCAGCGTCGCCTCCGGCGTGCGCCGCATCGAGGCGACCACCGGCGTCGCGACCTATGAGGACGTCAATCAGGAGCATGAGGCGCTGCGCGCCGCGGCGGCCGCGCTCAAGACCACGCCGAACGAGCTGGGCGGACGCATCGAGCAGACGCTGAACGAGCTCAAGGAGGCCAAGCGCCTCATCGAGCAGTACAAGGCCAGGGAGAGCGCGGGCAGCGCGGGCGACCTGCTCAAGGACGCCGCGGACGTCGGCGGGCTGCACGTCGTCACGACGACGCTTGCCTCCGGCGACCCGAACAGCCTGCGCCAGATGGGCGACGTGCTGCGCGACAAGGACGCCGCCGTCGTCGCGGTCATCGCGCTCGCGGGCGAGAAGGTGACGCTGCTCGCCGTCTGCGGCAAGGACGCGGTCGCCAGGGGCGTCAAGGCGGGCGATATCATCAAGAGCATCGCGCCCATCGTCGGCGGCAAGGGCGGCGGCAAGCCGGACAGCGCCATGGGCGGCGGCAGCGACGCGTCCAAGGTCAGCGACGCGCTCGCCGCGGTGAAGCCGTTCGTTGAGAAGATCGTCGGATAACAACAGAAAGGAGTTCCAATATGTCGGATTGCTTGTTCTGCAAGATCATTGCCGGGGAAATCCCCAGCAGCAAGGTGTACGAGGACGAACTGTGCTATGCGTTCAACGACATCGCGCCGCAGGCTCCCGTACACTTCCTCGTCATTCCGAAGGCGCATATCGGCTCGGTGGCCGAGGTGAACGCGTCCAACAGCGCGATCGTCGCGCACATCTTCGAGGTGATCGCGAAGGTCACGAAGGAGATGGGGCTTGAGAGCTACCGCGTCGTGTCGAACATCGGCGAGCAGGCGGGGCAGAGCGTGCCGCACCTGCACTTCCACGTGGTGGCGGGCCGCGACATGACCTGGCCTCCGGGTTAAAGTAACGCCGAAATCTCGACAAAAAAGAGCCGGCTCTTTTTTGTGTTTTGCGTTGCAAAACACAACTACTGTCGAAAGGGGTAGAGGCAAATATGAGTAAAGAAAAGCGGGAAATAGTGGCGATTGATCTGTGCTGGTTTTTGCTGATCGCCTATTTGTCATCGATTACAGCCTATCAATCCGATGATTATATGTATATGCACTTCTGCAACACAGAACGATTAAACAGCAACTTATCTGATATTCTTTTGTCAACGTACTGGGACTACATAAACCTAAATGGGAGAGCCGTGGTCAACTTTTTTGATCATGTTTTTGCGTGGTTGCCAAGAATCGCCTTTAGTGTCTGCAATGCCATTGTTTATATAGCTTTTGTTAATTTAGTATATCGATTTGTCTTACATGGAATTGACATAGCGAAAGAGAGAAAGCCATATCTTCTGTGCGGTCTCTACTTTGTATTGTATTTTACAATTCCATCTTGGTTTGAGAACCTTTGGATTGCCGGCAGTATTGGATATTTGTGGACAAACACAATTATTATTGGGTTTGCATATCTGTATTTCCAGAGGATTAACAGTTTGACGGTATGCGGAACAAAGCCTTTATATACAATCGGGATGCTGTTGCTTGGGATCTTGGCGGGACTGTCAAACGAATCCGGATCATGCACGCTGATTGCGGCGCTATTCTGCCTTGTTTTGTGGAACTGCCGAGAACGCCGAAAGCTTTGCGCCGAGCAGTGGGCAGGGATAATTGGCGCGGTACTTGGCTTTTTTGTTCTCATGTTTGCACCAAGTAATTTTTTAAGAATTGAGAATACCATTTCGAGTACCCCCCAAAAAACAGTGTTTCTATACCAACTTGTTAGAACGCTTTATTACGGCATGCGTTACAACTTAGCCCAAATAGGAATTACGCTGTTTTTTGTTATCCTCAGTAAAAGCCGTGATAGACAATGGTGGAGCAGGGACGAGCTTTGGATACTTTTCTTTGCGCTGCTAAATATTTTGGCCATGGCTTTTTCGCCCGGCTATGCTGTGAGAACAGTGCTTTTTTCTACTGCGCTTTGTACGATTGCGTGGGGAAGGGCTGTTGTTCGATATGTCAACCTCAAAATGCCGGAAGGAGGCGACGCAAGAGCGAGGAGGACATCGTGGAAAGCGCTTTACGTCGCAAAGGCCCTGCTGGTTTTACTGGAGATTGCGACGGGCACTTTGCTGCACTATACCAAAGGAACGGATTATGATAGAAGAACCGTATACTGTTCTTTCGATGATGACCTTATCTAGGCGCAAATTTCCTCGAAAAAGTACTTGCTTTTCCCGACGAGCTGTGGTATGCTACCATAGCTTGAAAAAGGGCGGTCCTCTGTCGCGTGCGCAAGGGCGCACATGGAAAACGACCATGAACGCCTATAAAACAGGAGGAAAAACCCCATGGATCTCATCAAGGAACTCGAAAAGCAGCAGATGAAGCAGGACGCTCCCGTCGCCAACGTCGGCGATACGGTCCGCGTCCATGTGCGCATCAAGGAAGGCTCGCGTGAGCGTATCCAGGTCTTCGAGGGCGTCGTCATCGCGAAGCGTCACGGCGGCATCGAGGAGACCATCACCGTCCGTCGTCTCGCTTACGGCGTGGGCGTCGAGAAGGTGTTCCCCATCCACAGCCCCTCGATCGAGAAGATCGAGACCGTGCGCAAGGGCTATGTCCGCCGCGCCAAGCTGTACTATCTGCGCGGCCGCGTCGGCAAGGCTGCCAAGATCCGCGAGAAGCTGTAAGAGAATCAGTGAGAGAAAAAACGTTCGGGAAAGCTCCCGAACGTTTTTTTCGTATCCGGTCACTTCGTGATGAGGAACAGTCCGACGGCGCACACCGCGACGCCGATGAGCTGTCGGGCGCTGATCTGCTCATGGAACAGGAAACAGCCCACGAACAGAAGCACGACGGCGAGGCAGAGGTTCGTCGACAGCGAGCCGGCGCTGATCTTCCAGCCCGCGCGGTAGAGGAACACATTGCCGGCCTCCAGCCCCACGATGGCGAAGCCCAGCACGACCGACGCCCAGTTGATCTTATGCAGCTCCGTGAGCACGCTTGCGGGCCTGACGCTGACGACGAAGACCGCGGCGGAGAGCGCCGCGCCGATGAGATAGGTGACGGTCAGCGCGCCGAAGGCGTTCACCTTCTCCGGCACGGACTTGACGCAGATGTGGTAGAAGGTATTGGAGCCGACGATGAGCAGCAGCGGCCAGAGCATGTTCCACATGGCAAGATCCTCCCTCGAAAAAAGCCACCGCCCTCGAAGGGTGGTGGCAATCTCAAACGAAATCGTTCCGACTTCTCACAGGGCGCATTATATCGGAGAAAGCGGCGGCTGTCAACCGAAAATTCGACTTGCGAAAGGCGCGCGCTTTCGCTATAATATAAAAGTTAAAGTTTACGCATTTGCGGAGGGGAGGGAGTCCATGAGCACGGTCATCGCGTCGGTGGACGCGGGAAGTCCCGCGGAACGGGCGGGCATCCGCGCGGGAGAGAAGCTCCTGCGGCTGAACCGCCATGAGATCGCGGACGTGCTGGACTACCGTTTCTTCTGCTACGATCCGGTCCTCTCCGTGGAGCTGGGCGAGCCGGACGGCACGGTGCGCAGGCTCCGCGTCCGCAAGGACGAGGGCGAGGATCTGGGTCTGAACTTCGACACCTACCTCATGGACGAGCCGCGGCCCTGCTCCAATCACTGCGTGTTCTGCTTCGTCGACCAGATGCCGCCCAATATGCGCGACACCCTGTACTTTAAGGACGACGACGCGCGGCTGTCGTTTCTCATGGGCAACTACATCACGCTCACCAACTTAACCGAGCGGGAGGCGCAGCGCATCATCGACCTGCGCATCAGTCCCATCAACGTCTCCGTGCAGGCGACGGAGCCGCAGCTGCGGCGGACGCTGCTCGGCAACAAGGACGCGGACAAGAGCCTCGAGTACATGCGCGCCTTCGGCGAGGCGGGCATCGAGATGAACGGTCAGATCGTCGTCTGCCCCGGCTGGAACGACGGCGAGCACCTGCGCCGCACCATCGAGGATCTGATGGAGATCGGCTTCCACTCCTGCTCGGTCGTGCCGGTGGGACTGACCAAGTACCGTCACGGCCTCGCCAAGGTGCCGCCGGTGGACGCGGAAAAGGCGGCGGAGATCATCGACACCGTGGATGAGTACGGCGCAAAGTGCCTTGAAAAGTTCGGCACGCGCATGTTTTTCTGCGCGGACGAGCTGTACCTGAAGGCGGGCCGCCCGCTGCCGGACGAGGACTACTACGAGGACTATCAGCAGCTCGACAACGGCGTGGGCATGCTCCGCAACACCACCAACGAGTTCCTGGACGGCCTTGCGGACGTGGAGGACGGCGACGTGCCGAGCTTCACCATCGCGACCGGCGTCGCGGCGGCGCCGTTCATCGAGCGGCTGGTGGACGCGGCGAAGGCGAAGTTCCCGCAGCTGCGCGGCGAGGTGATCGCCGTCGTCAACGACTTCTTCGGCCACAGCATCACGGTCTCCGGCCTGGTGACGGGGCAGGACATCATCCGGCAGCTCTCGGAGCGGGAGCTGGGGGAGCGCGTCATCATCCCCGCCAACATGCTCCGCCACGGCGAGGGCGTGTTCCTCGACGACGTGACGCTCGGGCAGCTCTCCGACGCGCTCCGCCGCCCGGTGATCGTCTCGGAGACAGACGGTTATTCCTTAGTCGACACCCTTTTCTCCAAGGAGGAAGATACCCTATGAAACCTTTGGTTGCCATCGTCGGCCGCCCGAACGTGGGCAAGTCGATGCTCTTCAACAAGCTGATCGGGCAGCGCCTCGCCATCGTGGAGGACACGCCCGGCGTCACGCGCGACCGCATTTACGGCGAGTGCGAGTGGGTGGGCCGCAAGTTCATGCTGGTGGACACCGGCGGCATCGAGCCGAACACGGACGACCAGATCCTGACCTTCATGCGCGAGCAGGCGCAGATCGCCATCGACCACGCCGACGTCATCATCTTTCTCACCGACGTCAAGACCGGGCTCACCGCCAACGATCAGGACGTGGCGTCCATGCTGCTCCGCTCCGGCAAGCCCATCGTGCTGGCGGTGAACAAGATGGACTCCACCGGAAGCGTCGATCCCGACTACTACGAGTTCTACAACCTCGGCCTCGGCGATCCCGTGGCGGTTTCCGCCGTCCACGGACACGGTACGGGGGATCTGCTTGACCGGTGCGTCGAATACTTCCCGCCGGAGTCGGACGAGGACGAGGAGGACGACACGGTCAAGGTCGCCGTCATCGGCAAGCCGAACGTGGGCAAGTCGTCGCTGGTGAACCGCATCCTCGGTCAGGAGCGCGTCATCGTCAGCAACGTGGCGGGCACGACCCGCGACGCGATCGACAGCTATTTTGAGAACGAGACGGGCAAATACATCTTCATCGACACCGCGGGCATGCGCAAGAAGTCCAAGGTGGACGAGAGCATCGAGCGCTACAGCGTGCTGCGCGCCACCATGGCCATCGACCGCGCGGACGTGTGCCTCATCCTGATCGACGCCACCGAGGGCGTCACGGAGCAGGACACCAAGGTGGCGGGCCTCGCGCACGAGGCGGGGAAGGCCTGCATCATCGTCGTGAACAAGTGGGATCTGGTCGAAAAAGACGGCAAGACCATGGACAAGATGCGCGACGACGTGCGCCGCGACCTTGCGTACATGACCTACGCGCCGGTGCTGTTCATCTCGGCGGCGACGGGCCAGCGCGTGCCGCGGCTCTTCGAGCTCATCAACTACGTCTACGAGCAGTCCTGCACCCGCATCACCACGGGCATGCTCAACAACGTGCTGGAGGACGCGCAGACCCGCGTTCAGCCGCCCACGGATAAGGGCAGGCGCCTCAAGATCTACTACATGACGCAGGTCGGCGTGAAGCCGCCGCACTTCGTCGTGTTCTGCAACGACGCGCGGCTGTTCCACTTCTCGTACCGCCGGTATCTGGAGAACTGCATCCGCAACGTATTTGGCCTGGAGGGTACGCCCATCGTGCTGACCGTGCGCGAGCGCGGGGATAAGGAGTGAGCCATGGGAATCTCAACTGCTGAAATCGTCACCTGGGCCATACTGGCCGTCGTCGGCTATCTGCTCGGCTGCGCCAACGGCGCGATCCTGACCTCGAAGATCTTCTACCGCGACGACGTGCGAAAGCACGGCAGCGGCAACGCGGGGCTCACCAACTTCTACCGCACCTACGGCTCGAAGCTGATCCTCTGCGTCATCGCGGTGGATATGCTCAAGGCGGTGATCGCCGTGGAGCTGGGCGACGTGATCCTCGGCGGCACGCTGGGCAAGTACTACATGGGCTTTTTCTGCATGCTCGGCCACATGTTTCCCGCGCCCTATCGCTTCAAGGGCGGCAAGGGTATCTTGAGCAGCGGCACGCTGCTGCTGTGCCTCGACTGGCGCGTGGCGCTGGTGAGCTGGGGCGCGTTTGCGGTGCTGGCGGTGCTGACGCGCTATGTGTCGCTCGGCAGCATCGCCGCGGCGGCGCTGCTGCCGGTCACGACGTTTTTTGTCTACCGCGGCGCGCCGAACTTCCCGTGGATCATGCTCTTCGGCACGCTGATCGGGGGGATGGTGGTCTGGGCGCACCGCGCCAACATCCGGCGTCTGCTCAACGGCACGGAGAGCAAGTTCACCCTGCATAAGAGCGATAAGGAGGCGAAAAAGCCGTGAATGCCATGGTGCTGGGCAGCGGCGGCTGGGGCACGGCGCTCGCCATGCTGCTGCACGACAACGGACACACCGTTACGCTCTGGTCGCACGACCCGAAAAAGGCGGAGCAGCTGAGCGTGACAAGGGAAAATCCCTTACTGAAAGGCGTCGTAGTTCCCCGGGAAATCACCGTCACAAACGACCTGGATCGACTGAAAAACGCGGAGCTGGTCGTCTTTGCGACGCCGTCGTTTGCCCTGCGCGAGACGGCGAAGAAGGCCGCGCCGCACCTGCGCGACGACGCGCTGCTCGTTTCGGTGACCAAGGGCATCGAGCCGAAGACGCACCGGCGCATGTCGCAGATCGTGCGCGAGGAGACCGGCCGCGAACGCGTGGCCGTACTCTCGGGACCGTCGCACGCCGAAGAGGTGGCGCGGCGGCTGCCGACGGGCTGCGTCGCGGCGGCGGAGACGCAATCGGACGCGGAAACGGTGCAGCGCGCGTTCATGAACGACGCGTTCCGCGTCTACACCCACGACGACGTGGTGGGCGTGGAGCTGTCCGGCGCGCTCAAAAACGTGGTGGCGCTGTGCTGCGGCATCGCCGACGGCAGCGGCCTCGGCGACAATGCCAAGGCGCTGCTGATGACCCGCTCGCTCACCGAGATGTCCCGCCTTGCGGAGAAGCTGGGCGGGCGGCAGGACACGCTGGCGGGGCTCGCCGGCGTGGGCGATCTGATCGTCACGTGCACGTCGATGCACTCCCGCAACCGCCGCGCGGGCATCCTGATCGGTCAGGGCAGGAGCGCGGAGGAAGCGATGAAAGAGGTCGGCGCGGTGGTGGAGGGCTGGTACGCCTGCCAAAGCGTCCGTGAGATCGCCGAGGAGCTGTACGTCACCATGCCGATCTGCGGCGCGGTGTACGCGGTGCTGTTCGAGGGCGCGGACGTGCGCCAGACCGTCCACACGCTGATGAGCCGCCTTCCCAAGCGGGAGAGCGAGAGCTGCTGGATATGAAAAGAGCGGCACACCTTCGGGCGCCAATGTCAGGAAGATAACAAATACGAGCAAACATCGGGCGTCACCCTTTCGGGGGTGGCGCTCGATGTATAGCAAAAAGGGCGCGAAAAGGAAGCAGACGCAAGTCTGCCGAAAAAGGCTTT